>Ga0256829_1001135_pt1 | contig 22908 bp, 22 predicted proteins | sample 131447metaG_FD_185979 | JGI IMG/M metagenome (GOLD analysis project Ga0256829, IMG submission 185979) | Hydrothermal vent microbial communities from Lau Basin, Pacific Ocean - 131-447 | ecosystem: Environmental > Aquatic > Marine > Hydrothermal vents | place: Pacific Ocean: Lau Basin | collected...
CATCAAGATGCTAAGGCTTCCATGACTCTGGTATGGCTGCCGCAGCAACGACTCATTAAGCAGCTGACCGTATCCGCACAAGGAATCACTCGAACGCTGGATCTGGTCCACCACACCTCTTCAAACCGGATTGAAGAGCGCCTTGCAACACTGGACGGCTACCAGACCACCGACTACGCCGACATCGGTGACAACGAAAATGACAGTTTTTTATCTAAAATGATACGCCTAGGATTTGTCAGCCATGGTGCCACCGGCTTTTACGATGCTGATGGGCACGCAATAGGCGAGCACAATCACTAGGAATCGTAATTTAAACAAGGAGTTGTACCCACAGTAAGCCATGAACAAATTGCATTTCGGCATAATTGCTTCGACGCTGCTGGCGACCCTGGGTGCAACCGCGAATATCGCCCGGAACGATTACCAACAGCTACAACAGCCCCCACAGTCATCACGTGAGATATCTTCCAGTGCGCTTTTCGAAGACAAAGGTGACGATTGGAGCGCTCTTCACGACGCCAACCACCTGTTCGGCAATCCCACTGAACGTCCTATTAGTCAAGCTCGCCAACCCAAAACACTGCCAAAAACCCAATTAAAACTGGTGCTTTCCGGCACATTTACACACCACGACAGCAACAAAGCCAGCGCCTTGATTGGCAGCAATTCACGCCAGTCAAAACGCTATCGCATAGGCGATACCCTGCCCGGTGGCGCCGAACTGGTAGCAGTACATAAAGGCTCAGTCACCCTGCGCCGTGAAGGTCAGGACGAACTGCTGCAATTTGCCCGCCGCAAAACTTCGAGCAACCGACCATATTCGCAAACCCTAAGTTACAACCGCCAGGACGGTGATGACGGCTGGGTGCCTGACGACCTCTAATTCAGCCAGACAATTCCCCGCTTTTAGGAACTACCCATGCCCAGCATTTCCAGCCTCAAACGCCTCATCGCCGCTCTGCTCATAGCCGGCAGTAGCTGTGTTGCAGCAACCGCAGAAAATTCACAGATCAGTCTGTCGCTGGATAATGCCGACATTATTGAACTGGTACGCTGGGCCTCAGACGTCACCGACAAGAACATTATTCTGCACCCCAACGTCAAAGGCAGAGTAACCGTGCTCGCCGGGGAGGAAATGAACCAGAGCGACGCCTATGAGGTATTTCTGTCCGTGCTGCAGGTTCATGGCCTCACAGTTGTTGAGGACAGGGACACACTCAAGGTTATTCCCGACGCCACCGCCAAACAAAATGTACTGCCGGTCACAGGCAGCGCCGGCAACTTTCACCGTGAAGACATGGTGGTGCAGGTGGTCAAGGTCAACAATATTTCCGCCGCACAAGTGTTAAACCTGCTGCGCCCACTGGTGCCGCAAGCCGGCTATATTGCCGCCTACCCACAGACCAACATGCTGATTGTCGCCGACCGCGCCAACAAGATTGAGCAGATTAATCAGATCATCAAACGCATCGACCGCTCTGACGTGGTTAACATCGAAGTCATAGCGCTCGAATTTGCCAACGCCAAAGACGTCTTTGAGCTGATCAACAAACTTATGCCTGGCGGCAAGGAAGGCGCACCCGGGGGATTCACCCTCGCGGTTGACGAGCGCTCCAACAGCCTACTGGTCACCGGCGACCCGGTAACGCGACAACAGATTCAATCTCTGGTGCAGCGCCTCGATCAACCCCTCGAAGGTCAAGGCAACACCCAGGTCATTCGCGTGCAGTACGCCAACGCAGAGGAACTGGTGCCACTGCTGCAAAGTCTCAGCGGTAGCGTTTCCAAAAAAGCCAAGGACCAGGCGGTCGCCAATGTCGATATCAGCATTGAGCCCCACAAGCAGCTCAACGCCCTGGTCATCACGGCGCCGCCTTCACTGCTGAGTACGATGAAGGGCGTTATCCGCGAGCTGGATGTACCTCGAGCTCAGGTGCTGGTAGAAGCTCTGATTGTAGAAGTTAATGAAGACCTGGCTCACAACCTTGGCATCCAGTGGCAAACCAACAACCCGGACAGTTCTGGCTCCGATGGCTTTGCCGGTTTCAACAACTTTCCAAGCGGCCTGACGCCACTGTCTTTGGGAGACGACGGCAACCCGGTACTGGGCAGCGGCCTGTCACTGGGCTATCTCCGCTCCGGTGACCTGCGCGTCATTATCAATGCCCTGTCCGGCGAAACCGACGCCAACATTCTCTCCACGCCAACCATTCTGGCGCTGGATAACGAAGAAGCCTCCATTTTGGTGGGCTCCAACGTTCCCTTTATTACTGGCACGCAACAACGCGCCGGCGACATCAATGCATTCAACACCATTGAGCGCCAGGATATCGGCCTGTCACTCAAGGTAAAACCGCGCATTAACAACAACGACTCGGTGACCCTCGAAATTGATCAATCGGTGGAAAACATCACCCGCTCCACAGTGGAGACCGCCGACATTGTCACCAACAAACGGGAAATCAAAACCCGCGTACTCATAGAGAACGATCAAATCTTGGTACTCGGCGGCCTGATTCGCGACGAGTACACGGAGACCGAAAACAAGGTGCCTCTGCTCGGCGACATCCCAGGCCTGGGCAAGCTGTTTAAAAGCAACAGTACCACGCTCACCAAAGCCAACTTGATGGTGTTTATTCACCCCAAAATTCTGCACAACCCCGAGAGTCTGGCTCACTATTCCCGCGGTCGTTACAACGATATGCGCGATCGGCAGATGGCGTTTGGCCAGGATCGCGATAACTTCTTCGTCTTGAAAGACAAGCCCTTGCTACCACAGCTGCCTGCAGAAAAAGCCACATCGAAGAACACACTGCCCGATTTCCTTAGTGATGAGGCAGATCATGATTGAGGCTTCTCCCGGAAAAGCTGAACTGCCCTACAGCTTTGCCAAGCGCCACAGAGTATTGCTGCAATGGAACGACGCCACCGAGCAATCGCAGATCGTCTACGAGCCAGGCTGTGACTGGCACGCCGTAATCGAAGCCCAGCGTTTTGCCGGCCGCCTGTCGTCGCTAAAGCCTCTCGACAGCGATAGTTTCGAAGCGCAATTGAACCGCTGCTATCAAAGCGCGGGCGATAACTCTCAGGAACTGGCCAATGACCTGGGCGAGATCGTCGATTTGGACTCTATGGCCGAAGCCGTCAATGTCACCGAAGACCTGATGGAGCAGGAAGACGAAGCCCCCATCATCAAACTGTTGAACAGCATTTTCTCCCAAGCCATTCAGCAACAGGCCTCGGATATCCACGTAGAAACTTTTGAAAACCAGATGGCGGTGCGCTTTCGCATCGACGGCGTACTGCAACCCATTCTCGAACTGAAGCGTGCCCTGGCACCGCTGTTGGTATCGCGTATCAAGGTGATGGCGAAACTGGATATCGCCGAGAAGCGCGTCCCACAGGACGGTCGCATTGCACTGCGCATCGCCGGACGCGATATTGATGTGCGCGTTTCCACGATGCCCGCCAGCGATGGCGAGCGCATTGTCATGCGACTGCTGGACCAGCAAGTGGGACGCCTGGATTTTGCCGCTCTGGGCATGAGTGAGAGCAACCGTGGGAAACTCGATACCCTGCTGCATCGCCCCCACGGTATTTTTCTGGTCACCGGCCCCACCGGTTCCGGTAAGACCACCACCCTCTACGCCGGACTGTCACAGATTCACACCGGCCAAAAGAACATCCTTACCATCGAGGATCCGATTGAATACAACCTGCCCGGCATAGGCCAGACTCAGGTTAACAGCAAGACCGACATGACCTTTGCCCGGGGACTGCGCGCCATGCTGCGCCAGGATCCGGATGTCGTCATGGTGGGAGAAATCCGCGATGTGGAAACCGCACAGATCGCTATTCAGGCCAGTCTGACCGGCCATCTGGTATTGAGCACCCTGCACACCAACACCGCCATTGGCGCTATCACACGCCTGGTGGACATGGGCGTCGAACCGTTTCTGCTGTCATCCAGCCTGATGGGGGTTCTGGCCCAGCGTCTGGTGCGACGTCTGTGCGAACACTGCCGTGAACCTCACGCTGCCGATGCCAGCGAATGCGAAAAACTGGGACTGCCGGATAACGAGGCCCCCATCATCTATCGCGCCAAAGGTTGCCCCCACTGCAATCACTTGGGCTACAAAGGCCGCACCGGCATCTACGAACTGGTGGTTATTGATGACACCTTGCGCGAACAGATTCACAACCGAGCCTGCGAAGCGGAACTGGTGCAGCACGCGTTCGGCGGAAACGGGGCTGACGCAAACAAAGACAGCCAGCAAATTTATGCAGACGGCTGCCAACAAGTTCTCAACGGCATCACCACTCTGGAAGAGGTGTTGCGCGTTACTCAGGAGGCCTGACCATGCCGGCCTTCGACTATATTGCCCTCGACCCCGGTGGCCGCAAGCGCAAAGGGGTTGTCGAGGGCGACAGCCCGCGCCAGGTGCGTCAGCAGTTGCGCGACAAACAGTTTACCCCGCTGGAAGTACGCGAAGCTCGCACGCAATCCTCGAGCCACAGTGGCATCAGTGCATGGCAGGGTTTTGGCTCTCAGTTGTCGGGTAACGAACTGGCATTGGTCACACGCCAAATTGCCACACTGCTGCAGGCGGGACTGTCCGTGGAAGAAAGCCTGTCTGTAGTAGGCCGCCAGTCAGAACGCCGCAGCACCTCTCGCGTGCTACTGGCAGTGCGAGCCAAAGTTCGGGAAGGTTTTAGCCTTGCCGACAGTCTGAAGCAACATCCCCGCACCTTTAACAGTCTTTACTGCGCCACTGCGGCCGCCGGAGAACAATCAGGTCATCTGGATACCGTGATGTTGCGACTGGCGGACTACACCGAAAGCCAACAGCAGTTTCGCCAGAAAGTACAAATGGCCATGGTGTATCCGGTTCTATTGTTACTGCTATCACTGGCCATTGTGTCTGGCCTGATGATCTACGTGGTGCCGGACATGGTGCAAGTTATTACCGATGCCGGACAGCAGCTGCCTCTGCTCACCGAAATTTTGATCGCCGTCAGTGGCTTCATGCAACGCTGGCTAGTGCTGATTCTCGGACTCGCAGTTGTCGCAACTCTGGTCCTGCATCGGCTACTGCAACAACCGCAGATAAAACTGCGCTGGCACCGCCTGCAACTGTGTCTGCCACTGCTGGGCAAGGTACTGCGCAACACCCAGGCCGCTCGCTATATCTCAACACTGGCCATCTTAACCAACAGCGGCATTCCTCTGGTGGAAGCCATGCGCATTGCCGCTCCGGTTACCAACAACATCCACTTTCAGCAGCAATTGGCGGAAGCCGGTCAACGGGTCCGCGAAGGCGTCAGCTTGAATCAGGCACTGGAACACAGCGCACTGTTTCCGCCGATGATGATCCAGCTGATCATCAGTGGTGAATCCAGTGGCGAACTCCCTGCCATGTTGCAGAAAGCCGCACACATTCAGGAGAACGAACTGCAGCGCATGGTGACCTTAATGGTGACCATTCTCGAGCCCGCGACTCTGGTGCTGATGGGCGGTTTTGTGTTGTTGATCGTATTGGCGGTCATGCTGCCCATTCTCAATATGAACCAAATGGTGAGTTAATTATGAAAACACAGACCGGTTTCACGCTAATTGAAATTATGGTGGTCGTAGTAATCATCGGCATTCTCGGCGCCTTGGTGGTCCCCAATTTCCTGGGACAGGCCGACGAAACCCGCATAACCGCGGCACGCAGCGATATCAGCAGTATTGGCAACGCGCTGGATCTGTATCGTCTGCACAACCACAACTACCCATCCACAGACCAGGGCCTGGAAGCACTGGTGAATAAACCCAGCGGATACCCGGAAGCAAAGAACTGGCAGACCGACGGCTATCTGAAAAAAGTCCCTAATGACCCCTGGGGCAACCCCTACCAATACATCAGTCCCGGAGCCAATGGCGCCTACGATTTACTCTCCCTCGGTGCTGATAACCGCGAGGGTGGCGAGGGCGCCAACGCCGACATCAAGAGCTGGGAAATCTAGTGAACCCGAACCGCTCACCCGGCATTCAGCGAGGCTTCACCCTGGTGGAGCTGCTCGTGGTTATGGTGGCCATTGGCGTGCTGGTCAGCGCCGCCACCCTGGCGGTGGGCCTTTCTGACAATCGTCGTTTCTACAGCGACACCCAACGCCTGCAGATCGTCTTGCAACAAGCTTCTGACGCCGCTCTTTTGCAACAGCGGGAATTGGGTTGGCAACTCGATCACGGCCAATATCGCATTGTGCAACTTGCCGAAGAAGGGCGCTGGAAAGATTCATCACAACGTCTATTTCAGAGCCACGCCCTGCCCGCTGAGCAGTCCCTGCAACTCAAGAGTGACCACTCCGGCGTGGACGCCAATCAGCCGAAGATTGTGTTCTATAGCTCCGGGGAGTACTCGCCATTTCAACTGAGTTTGCAACAAGGCGATCAGATCCTGACCATCAGCGGCGACGGACTTGGCGATATCCAACTGCACGCTGAACGCGAATCCGGGTCCTGACTACGATGAACAGGCAGCGAGGATTTACTCTGGTTGAGTTGATGGTGGCACTGGCAGTCTTTGCCATCACCGCCACCGTTATACTGAAACAAAGCTCGCAATCAGTGCGCCTGCAAAAGACTCTGGAAGACACCAGTTTTGCGACCTGGATCGCCCAGAACCAACTGGCGGAGTTGCGCAACTCCCCCTTCGGTCCTCGTCCAGGCGAGGAAGAATTGCAACTTACCTTCGTCGATCGCCAGTGGCAGGTACAACTGCTCACCGAGCGCAGCCAACACCGCGGCATCTACCGGGTTCAAGTTACCGTCTCCGCAAAAGACGAACAGCGCCCCGTGCAGATATCCCTGACCGGCTATATCGCAGAGGCCTCACCGTGAATTCACAAAAAGCCTTCACCGTGAACTCACTAAAAGCCTTCACCGTGAACTCACTAAAAGCCTTCACCGTGAACTCACAAAAAGCCCTCTCCGTGATTTCGAGAAAAGAACTCACCGCGAGCTCAGAAAGAGGCTTCACCCTCATCGAACTGATGGTAGCCATCAGCATCTTCGCCGTGGTCGGCGTCGGCAGCTGGACATTGCTGCAACGCGTCATCAATACCCAGGAGCAAACGCAACTGGCAGGACAACAACTGGCCGCCCTGCAGAAAGGCCTGTGGATTATGTCGCGGGATTTCGACAATCTCAGCCCCCGCAGTGTGCGCAAAGAATACGGTCAGACCGAAGCCGCGCTCACGTCGCTGGAATCGGAGTACGATCTCAGCTTTACTCGCAGCGGCTGGAGCAACCCCACCAACGCTCCACGCGGCAGCCTGCAACGGGTCAGTTATCGCATAGGCAGTATGGAACAACCGGCAGGCGGCGAGACCGGCCCGCACCTGATTCGCGAATTCTGGCCAGCCCTGGATCGCACCCGCGAGACTCCAATCTTCCGCCAAGTCTTGATTCCCGACGTGGACTACCTGGAAGTCAGCTTTCGCGACGCCAAGGGTATTCCTCGCAGCTATTGGCCCAGCAATCAAAGCATAACGTCGCGCAACAATTTGCCAGCATCCATCACTCTGCGCCTGAATTCCAAGCACTTTGGTGAACTGGAACGAATTTTCCATCTGCGCGCACCGGAGCGGGCACAGCTATGAACTCACCCTTTGTAAACAGCAGCCGCAGCCATCAACGCGGCGTCGCACTGATCACCTGCCTGCTGGTGTTTGCCATTGCAACTGCACTGGTCAGCCAAATCGTTTTGCGCTCCCAGGCCAACTTGCAAAAGACCCAGTGGTTGGTAGATCAAGCTCAGGCACGAGAGGACGCGCTGCTCACTGAGCAACTGGCCCTGGCGACGTTAGCGCGAGCAAGGCGGGACAACAGTCTTGAACAACTGCTACCCGACTCTGCGCAGCACCGCACACCTGCCGATGTGCAAACTGAGTTCAGTCACAGCCAATGGCGATTGTCAGACTTGCAGGCTCGAATCAATCTCAACAATCTGCTCAACGACGGCGCCCTTGCCAGCCAAACTCGTCGCTTTCTGCAGCAACAGGGGATCGATCAAAGCTTTGCCGACAGCGTCAAGGATTGGGTGGACGGTGACACGCAACCCACCGGGCTGGGCGCCGAAGACGGTTTTTACGAAGCTCGCAAAACTCCCCACGTCAGCGCCAATCAAAAGCTGCTTGAGGTGGATGCCCTCCGCGGCATCGCAGGGTTCGACAGCAAGCGCGTAATGCCAGTGCTGCCCCTGCTGACTGCACTGCCTCAGGCCACGGCGATCAACATCAACACCGCTCCGGTCTCAGTGCTCGCAGCCGTGCATCAGGAGCTGAAAGCAGAGGACACAATCCGCGCCCGCCAACAACTGCCGGGAGGCTTCAGCTCTGTGGACAGCTTTATCGAAACACAACTGCCCGAAGGTATCGACATAGACAACCAAGCACTGACCATCAGCTCGAGCTATTACCGGCTGGACATTATCACCCGCTACCAAAGCCCCGGCGGCGAACGACACCTTACTCTGCAAACACAATTGTCGCTCGACGAAAGCGGCTTTCAGATTCTGGGGCGTAGCTTTGGTAAACCCAATGAAGCTGCCGCAACGGCCACCAAATCATCTGGCGACAGTGGCTCCGACAGGACAGGAAATACACAAGCATGAAACGCAGCGATTCCATTCTGACTCTCTGGCTCACTACTCTGCCAACAACTTTCTCCGCAGAGGACACTGCATCCATCGCAACACTGGAAGCGCGGTGGTCATTCTCTGACTCACAGCAGGTTGAGAGCGGCTCACTGGCGAAGCTGCAAGATCAGATCAAGCACTACTGCGACTCCGATGACAGCATGATTAACAGCACCTTGATTATTCCGGGAGAGCAGGTCAGCAGCATTCGAACAACCGCCCCCAACAAACGTGCCCTGCAAGCAGTGCCTTACCTGGTCGAGGATCAACTGGCCACGCCTTTGGAAGAACTGCACATCAGTCACCATCCACAAGAAAGTAATACCGAACTTCTGGTTCTCGCCATTGACCAGCAACTGCTGGAAAATTTGATGCACATGGCAAAACAGATTGGCTTGCAATGCACGGCGATTGTTCCCGACTACGCGCTATTGCCAACTTCAGACAACATTTCCTGCTGCACCTTGGATCAACGACTGCTGTGCAAATTGCCCACTGGTGAAGGATTCTGCCTTCCTCAGCTACAGGGCGATGAGCAGCAGCTGTTGAAATCCATCGCAGAACAACAAGAGACCGAGGTTCACCCTGTCGACCTCGAGACTACTGAATTAATGGGCGCCGCCAGTGATCTCGCACGCAACCACACCTTGCTCACAGGACGCTTCACCCCCACGGCAAGTCATACGCCCCGTCAAACGGTCAAAGCAGCAGGCATTGCCATCGCCGCCAGCTGTTTACTTCTACTCAGCTACGCACTGATCGCCGGCTGGCAGTTCCACGACAGAGCCGACGCTTACTACACCATGGCCGAGCAGCATTACCGGGATCTGTTTCCCGAATCCAAGCGGATCACCAATTTGCGCCGCCAACTGCAAGGCAAACTCAATATCGCGCAAGGAGGCAACGGCGGCTCTGCGGATTTTTTGCAGCTATTAAGCAAGTCTGTACCGGCGCTGAATAACACCGACCAATACCGCATCCGCCAGATTCGGTATAACCAGAGCCAAAACTCGCTGCAGGTTGAACTGGTCAGCCGGAATATGAATCTGCTTAACGAATTGCAGCAAGACCTGCAGCGACTGAATCTCATCCCCTCCATTCGCTCAGCCAACAACAGCGAGGCCGGCGTACTGGCGCGACTCGATATCAGCCGTGCAAGCAATCGATAAATGAAGCAGGACACTACAATGAACCCTCTCAGGCATACGTACGAAAATCTAGGCGAAAGAGACCGCGCGGCGCTGAAACTGCTCGGAGTTTTTGCCGCAGCACTATTGCTTTTCTATGGCATTCTGCAACCTGTCTATCACTACTATAAGGACGGTCGTGAACGCTTGCAGCACAATCGCGACCTGCTGAGCTGGGTGCAAGACAATGCCGAGCGAGCAGCACTGCAAGATCTGCAACCACAAATAGAGCGCTCGTCAGAACCACTGATTAAGCAAGTCAGCGACAGCGCGCTCAATCTGACACTGGATCGCGTACAACCAGAAGGGGACAAACTGCGCGTCTGGATCAACCAGGCAAATTTTGCTGACGTACTGCAATGGCTCACCCTGCTGGCTACTGAACGTCAGATTCACGTGGGGCAAATTTCCATAGAGCAAACTCAGCAACCGGGCATGGTCAAGGTTCAGGTTTCACTGCGCTGATCAAACACAGTACGACAACACTTTTGAAAGATTGCGACAGTTTGAAGTTTGTAAACCGCGTGCTACCGTCAGTGCTTTTAACACTTGGGAGAACACAATAATGCCAACCCTGAACCAGCTGGAAGTCACCCTGATCTTCGCCGCCATTTTTGGCGTGCTGCACGTTGTCTTTACCATGCGCGTCGGCATGTATCGCATGAACAGCAAAATTGACACCGGTGATGGCGGCGACAAACTGCTGCTGAAAATCATGCGTGGCCACGGCAACTTTGTCGAGAACGTGCCCATGGGTTTGATTCTATTGCTGATTAATGAGCTGAACGGTCTGTCGAGTACCTGGCTGTGGGCCCTCGGTGGCGTATTTCTGTTTGGTCGCCTGGCGCACTACGTTCAATTCACTATGGACGGCCCGTTTATCCTGCGCCCCGTCGGCATGATCAGCACCATGGGTGCAATTCTGGCAATGGCAATTCTGTTACTGCTGTAACTCGCTCAAAGACCATTCAAGTCGCCAGGACGCGCTCAAGATCGGCCAGGCGTTCTGGCGTACCTACATCTACCCACTGCCCCTTGTACACCTCACCATTGAGCTGCCGTGTTTCCATCGCCCAGAAAAGCGCCTCCCGCAACGGAAAGTACTCGCGACACTGTGGATATTCCGAAACCAATTGTGGCCTTAACACACTGACCCCGCTGAACGTATAACTCTCTGCACCGTCCTGCACAGGCGTCAATGTAAGAACACCGCCCTGTTCTGTTTGTTGACTCGCAGAAAAATTACCAGAGACACAGTGATCAGGATTTGGGACCAGCAGCAAATGGCCCAGACTACTTTCCGAAAGAGCGTGGTCTAGAAGAATAGAAAAATCACAATCCACCCATACATCGCCATTGACCAACAAGAACGGCTCATCACCCAATAGCGGTAGCGCTTTATAAATAGCACCGCCGGTTTCCAGCGGCTGCGATTCTTCAGAATAGAGAATTCTTAAACCAAACTGCGAGCCATCACCCAGAGCTGCCTTGATCAGATGCCCCAGATATGAGGTATTGATAATGACTTCATCAATACCCGCGCGCTTCAGCTTTAACAGGTGGTGAAAAATGAGCGGCTTGCCCGCCACAGGCAACAGCGGCTTGGGCAGTTTATCCGTTAACGGCCGCATGCGTTTACCGAGGCCCGCAGCCAAAATCATTGCCTTCATCAACTGTCGCCTGCAGTGCGAAAATCGCGATACCAGACCTGCTTCTCACATAGAGGCAACAGCTTCTGCTTAAACCACGCCACAAACTCTGCAAACTCCGGATACTGCTCTGCCACTTCCAGGGTATAGCGCATCACCAGCGGCAGGTCGTTGAGATAGCCGTCCTTGCCATCGCGCAGATGCAAGCGTGCGAATATGCCCAACACCTTGATATGACGCTGCAAGCCCATCAGATCAAACCAACGCAACCACTGTTGCTGACTCACCTCATGTACGAGCCCCGCATCCTCCACCATAGTGCCGTAGGCCAGCGCCCAGCGCTGCACCCGATTCCGGGGCCAGCGCACATAGCAATCGCGCAACAGTGACACCAAATCATAGGTAATAGGTCCGCGCACGGCGTCCTGAAAATCAATCACACCCGGGGCCTGCCCCTCGCGATAGATAAGGTTGCGACTGTGGTAATCTCGATGCACACATACCGCCGGCTGCTCCAGAGCACTTACTGCCAGAGTGTCGTAAACCCCCTCCAGCATCGTCTGCTCTTCCGCGGAAAGTGAATAGCCCAATAACTGCGGGATAAACCACTCATGTAAGAGCGACATTTCCTGACGCAACAGATCGCCGTCGTAGTCTGGTAGCTCAAAAGGCTGACCGTCTGCCGCAGTAATACCCTGCGCAGGACACTGCTGCAGTCGCATCAGGGTTAACAGAGCCTCGCCGTAGAGCATGTCGACAGAGCCATCATTCAACTCGCCGCAGAGCAGACGATCACCAAAGTCCTCCAGCAACAAAAAGCCTTCACTGTAGTTCACTGCCACCACCTCGGGAGCGTGAATACCCTGAGCCACAAAGTGCGCTGCCAGCGCCACGAAGGCCTCGTTCTTTTCTACTGTCGGCGGTGCAAATACCGCCAGCAAACAGGGATCGCTATTGAGGCGAAAATAACGGCGAAAACCCGCGTCTCCAGACAACGGACTCAAAGTGAGAGGCTGTTGGTATTGCCACTGCCGCTGATCCAATTGTTGCCCGGCCCACTGGGTCAGGGACTGTCGCGTGGCAGGGGTCATAGCTACAGATCGATTCACTGGATTTTCCCGTTACAGCTGAGGTTGGCGACTGCGGACAGTCTGGTTGCCGGAATTCTACCTGAGCAGTAGCTTAAAACCAGCTTCCCAAGTAGAATCCTCCTCTTTATCCAACAAAAGCAATAACGACCATAAGGGATCGCCTCACTAATGCCGCTGCACAATCCGCTGCTGAGAAGACAGATTCGTCTCGCCACACAACCTCAAAAGACTTCGTTACTGTGCGCCTTTGGCTTGCTGGCCTCCCTGCCCGTAGCCCCTATTCAGGCCGCAGAAACTCATCAGCAGTGGAGCTGTAGCCCCTCTGCCGACGGCGCCAGCTGGATCTGTAACGAACGCACCGTCCCCGGCCCGAGCTATGAGCGCCCCAAGCACAGCTTTAAGCGCATCAGCCGCAAGACTGCCAGCGCCGACGCAGGTACTCCGAGCAAAGCCCGCAACCTGCCAGCAGCGCAAACCGACTGGGTGGATGAAAAGCTTCTGTCTGAAGAACAAAAGCAAACCATGCGACCCGGATGTTGTGGCGCTTACGTTGAGCCCACACGCGACGACGAAGACGCCAACCTGAAGCCGTCTGAAGCCTCGCTAAAAGCCAGCGCCAACAGCTCTGAACTGCAAAAGGATTCCGTCGCCAAACTGGATGGAGATGTGCGTTTGACCCAGGGCTACCGTCTGCTGGAGTCCGACAGCGCACTGCTGAATCAAGAAGCCAATACCGCCAAGCTCACGGGCAATATCCGTCTGCGCGAGCCTGGTCTGCTGCTGACCGGCGCCCAGGCCGATATCGATATGAACAGCGATGACGCCGTGATTACCGACGCCAGCTATCTGTTACACGAAGCCGGTTTGCGCGGTGATGCCACCACGCTGAAGCACCTGGGCGACAATCGCATGGTGATGGAAGACGCCACTTTTACCCAGTGTGAACCAGACAGCAATATGTGGGAATTCGAGAGTAGCGAGCTGGAACTGGATCCCAACAGCGGGCAAGGCAAAGGCAAACATGTACGTTTGAAGATCAAAGGCGTACCGGTTTTCTATACCCCCTATATTCAATTCCCCATCAGCGGCCAAAGAATGTCCGGGTTCCTGTTCCCGTCCATTGGCTCCACCGATGACAATGGCGTCGATATCGCCACGCCCTATTATCTGAACCTGGCTCCCAACTACGATATGACCATTACGCCGCGCTTTATCAGTGATCGCGGTGAAATGCTGGAAGTTGAGGCCCGCCACCTGTCTCAGCATACCGAGTCCGACATCAGTATCGCCTATTTGGCCGATGACAAGGGCGGCCAGGACGACCAACTGGATGAACAAGTTGACCTGGGCAATCTGACTGAAGATGAAGCCTACCGCTACAAAGGAGAAGATCGCTGGCTGGCCGACATCAACCACAAGGGCAATTTCGGCAACGGCATCTATACCCTGATTGACTACACTCGCGTCAGTGACATCGACTACTTCCGCGACTTGGACACCGTTAGTCTGGCTGTAAGCAGTACCACACACCTTAAGGAAAGCGGCACTATCGGCTACAGAACTGCCAACTGGAACAGCAGCGTAAAAGTTGAACAATTCCAGACCATTGCAAGAAACACCACCACTCCGTATCAGCAGATGCCACGAATTAATGTCGACGGCAACTACGATCTAGGCTGGAATCTGAAAGCCGAGCTGAATAACGAGTACACCGATTTTGATCACCGCGATGCCGACGACGAAGTGTGGGTCACCGGCCAACGCGCCTTCTTGGACTACGGCATTACCTGGGACAAAGAGTGGGTGTGGGGTTTCTTCAAGCCCAGCGTTATGGTCAAGCACCTGAGCTACGAGCTGGATGACAAGCACCTGGACGCCGACGCCAACGACTCACCCAGTGTCACTGTACCCCAGGGCAGCCTGGATATGGGTCTGTACTTTGAGCGCGAAGGCAGTCTGCTTGGACGCGGCTATATTCAGACCTTCGAACCACGCCTCTTCTATTTCTACAGCGACTACGAAAGCCAAGATGAGTTGTTTGATGTGGCAGGTACCCGAGATATCGATTTCGACACCTCCGAGTTGACTTTCACCTACAGCCAACTGTTCCGCGACCGCCGCTTCTCGGGCTATGACCGCATCGGTGATGACAACCGCCTATCGGTCGGGCTGACCACCCGCTTTATCGAAGCCGCCACGGGGATTGAACGTTTCAGCGCCAGCGTTGGTCAAATCTACTACTACGATGACCGCGCAGTAGATCTGTCGGTCAACTCCGCAACCGCGAAGACCCTGACAGAGAACCTGGAAGACACCTCCGAAATTGCAGTAGCAATGAGCGCCCGTATCGGCGACTACTGGCAGTTTAATTCGGACCTGCTGTTCGACGAGGACGACAACAACAAAACCAGTCGCGGCAGCATGAGCTTGCGCTATCGCGACGACAACTACAATCTGTTCAACATTGGCTATCGCTATGTCCGCAAAGACGCCGTTGCCGATGTCAACGATGTAGATAACGACGGTGATGTTGCCGAGCTGATTGATCGCGACATTGAGCAGGCAGACGTCTCGTTTGCACTGCCCATCGGCGGTAACTGGAGTGCAGTAGCACGCTATAACCACGACGTTACCAACAGCCGCGAGCTTGAGACTCTGGCGGGCCTGGAATACAGCGACTGCTGTTACCGCGTTCGCGTAGTAGCGCGCCGCTGGCTCGACAACGATCTGCACACCGTGATCGACGACACGCTGCTGGAAGAAGATCAGGGCATCTTCTTTGAATTCCAGCTCAGAGGTCTGGGCGGCATCGGCAGCAAGGTCAACGGCGTATTGAGCGACGGTATCTACGGCTACGATTTGCGTGAAGAGAATCTGAAGTAAGTAGATCTGAAGTAATTTGAGTCCCGCACAGGGACACGAACTGAGAAAAGTACAGATACATGATTAAGCAAAAGTTCCTTACCGGTATTACGAAAACCCTGTGCGCAGGCACACTGCTGTTCAGCAGCCTGGTCAATGCCCAAACCCAGCCATTGGATAAAGTTATCGCAGTAGTCGACGACGACGTAGTAATGGCCAGTGAAATTCACCAGCGCGTGCAAATGGTGATGGCGCAACTGCAATCGAAACAAACCCAGGCGCCGCCAATAAACGTCATTCAGCGCCAGGTGTTGGATCAGTTGATTCTGGAATCACTGCAACTGCAGATCGGCGATCGCGTCGGCGTCACCATTAGCGACCAGGAACTGGATCAAGCCATTGACCGGATGCGTACGGCCAACAATTTCTCAGAAGCCCAATTTCAGGAGCAACTTCAGAAAGACGGCTTGAGCCTTGGTGCCCTGCGCGATCAGATTCGCCGCGATATGATCATTGATCGTGTACAGAAGGGCAGCGTGAATCGCCGTATTAACGTCACAGAACAGGAAGTAAAGAACTTCCTGAAATCCAAGCAAGGTCAATTCTGGGCCTCACCGGATTACAACCTGGGCCACATGGTAATTCCAGTCCCCTCCAGTGCTACTGAGGCCGAGCAAAACGAACTGAAAGCCAAAGCTGAGGATATCTACCAGCGCCTTAACAATGGTGAAGACTTCCGCAGAGTCGCCGTAAGTGAATCCAAGGGCCGCGATGCTCTTAATGGTGGTGATATGGGCTGGCGCAAACTGGCACAACTGCCCGACCTGTTTGCCAACGGTGTACGCGATCTGGAAGCAGGTGAGATTACCCAACCTCTGCGCAGCGGCGCGGGCTATCATATTCTCAAGGTCTACGGTAAACGCGGTAACACCGAGCAGATGATTGACCAATCCAAGGTCCGTCACATTCTATTGAAAACCACAGCTATCCTGGACGATCAGCAAGCGCAGACCAAACTCGCCGAAATTCGCCAACAAATTCTCGACGGTGAAGACTTTGGCGAGCTGGCAAAAGAGTACTCTGACGATACCGGCTCCGTGCTCAGCGGCGGAGATCTCGGCTGGTCACTACCTGGCAAGTTTGTCCCCGAATTCGAAAAGACCATCAATGCCACCGAAATTGGTGAAGTCAGCAAACCATTCCGCAGCCAGTTTGGTTGGCACATCCTGATTGTCGACGAACGCCGTCGCCAGGATATGAGCGAACAGGTTCGCACCAACCAGGCCACGCGCTTATTGCGTGATCGCCGCTTCGAAGAGGAGCGAATCAACTGGCTGCAGGATCTGCACCGCAAAGCCTTTATTGATATTCGCTCCTAATACGACCGCTCCCAAAGGCAGCCATTGGCTGCCTTTTTTGACTCCAGCCCGAAAACACCATGACAGTACCACGCCTAGCCTACACACCCGGCGAACCCTCCGGGATCGGTCCCGATCTAATTATCCAGCTGGCTCAGCGGGGATTGAGCGCTGACATTATCGCCATCGGCGACCCACAGCTGTTTCAACAGCGCGCCGTACAACTGGGGCTACCAATAGATCTCCACCCATTTGATCCCAAGCGTCCAAAAAAAGCCTGGGGGCCAGGAGAGCTGTGCTACTACCCACTGGCACTGGAACAACCAGTTGAGGCTGGCCAGCTTAACCCCAAAAACGCCACCTATGTACTGAAGAGTCTGAATATTGCCATCGACGGCTGCCTCGACGGCACCTTTGACGCGTATATCACAGGCCCCGCGCACAAGGGCGTCATAAATGAGGCGGGCATTGCATTCAGTGGTCATACTGAGTATTTGGCAGAGCGCACAAACACCGACAAGGTGGTAATGATGCTGGCCACCGAAGGACTCAGAGTCGCCCTGGCCACCACGCACTTGCCTCTGAAGGACGTTCCGTCCGCGATTACTCCAGAGAGTCTGACCCAGGTCATCCGCATATTGCACCACGATCTGGTGACTCAATTCGGGATTGCCAATCCCAGAATTCTGGTGTGTGGTCTCAACCCCCACGCAGGTGAAGGCGGCCATATGGGGCGCGAGGAAATTGACGTAATAGAACCTGTATTGGAGCAACTGAGCGGCGATAACCTGTGCATTGAAGGCCCGCTACCCGCCGATACGCTGTTCACTCCAAAGGTACTAGACGGCGCCGACGCAGTCTTGGCCATGTATCACGATCAGGGCCTGCCAGTACTAAAGTACAAGGGCTTTGGCAACGCGGTAAATGTTACTCTTGGATTGCCCATAATCCGCACATCGGTAGACCACGGCACCGCGCTGGATCTGGCAGGAAGTGGTCAGGCGGATAGCGGAAGCCTGCAGACCGCATTAAAATACGCCCAGCAAATGGTAATCGCGAAACACTCCGCACAAGCTTGACGAGCAGTACATATATGTCCAAAAACAAAATGCCGGGAATGGAACACCGAGCGCGCAAGCGCTTTGGCCAGAACTTTCTGGAAGACGACGGTATTATCCGTCGCATCATCAAATCCATTCACCCGCAGGCGGGCGATAACATTGTCGAGATCGGTCCCGGTAAGGGCGCGATTACAGAGCACCTGCTGGCCTCCTGCCCCACGCTTAAAGTGGTGGAGCTGGATCGCGACCTGATTCCGGTGCTACTCGCCAAGTTCATTGCCAGCTATCCTGAATTTACCATTCACCAGCACGATGCCCTCAAGTTCGATTTCAGCACTTTTGTCGAAGACGAAGCCGAGCCACTGCGCATTGTCGGCAACCTGCCCTACAATATTTCCACGCCATTGATCTTTCACCTGTTGAGCTACCACAACAAGGTCAGAGACATGCACTTTATGCTGCAGAAAGAAGTGGTGGATCGCATGGCAGCACAGCCGGGAGAGAAGGCCTATGGCCGCCTGGGCATCATGGTGCAGTACTACTGCAAGGTAGAAAATCTGTTTGACGTGCCACCGGAGTGCTTCAATCCAAGACCCAAAGTAGACTCTGCGATTGTACGCCTGACGCCATATACTGAGTTACCCCAAGTCGCCAAAGACCCCAAAACGCTGGAGAAACTGGTAAACGTCGCCTTTCAACAGCGCCGCAAAACTCTGCGCAATTCCCTGAAGCAACTGATGCCCGCAGAACTGATTGAATCGCTGGACGTAGACACATCTGCGCGACCGGAGAATATTACGCTCGAAGAGTACATACGTCTGAGCGATACGCTTTATGATCTGGAACGGTCACAGAACAATAAAGACTGAGCGGAGCCGATTTGCCGCTGGCCATTAAGAGAATTAAGGAAAACTGTCGATGGCAACCTACGCCGTTGGTGATATTCAGGGCTGCCTAAGCCCGCTGCAATGCCTACTGGAAGAAGTGTCTTTTCACCCTGAAAAAGACACCCTCTGGGTAGTGGGCGACATGATCAATCGCGGCCCCAATTGCCTGGCGACACTGCGCTACCTCTACAACTTTCGCGATTGCGTCAAGGTCGTTCTCGGTAACCACGATCTGCACCTGCTGGCAGTGGCCCACCATCGCCGCGGCCTCAACCGCAGTGACACCCTGGACAAGATCCTGGAAGCCCCCGACCGCGAAGAACTGCTGGAGTGGCTGCGCCACCAACCTCTGGTGCACCACGACAAGAAGCTGGGCTTCACCATGGTCCACGCTGGCATTCCCCCCCAGTGGAGCATCCGCAAAGCGTTGAAGCGCTCTCGTGAAGTGGAGAAGCGACTGCAGGGCAAGAAATTCAAGCAATTCCTGTCGGATATGTATGGCAACCGCCCGGATAAATGGCGCAGCACCCTGCACGGCACCAAGCGCTTGCGAGTAATCACCAACTACTTCACCCGTATGCGTCTGTGTACCCCCGACGGCCGCGTAGACCTGACCCACAAGGGCTCACCCAAGAACGCACCGAAAGGCTACTTGCCGTGGTTTGAACACAAGAAACGCAAGGCGCGTAAAGACAAGATCGTATTCGGCCACTGGGCGGCGCTGGAAGGCAAGTGCGATGCACCCAATGTTTACGCCCTCGACACAGGCTGCGTTTGGGGCGGCAGGCTTACGATGATGCGACTGGAAGATGAGAAAATATTCAGCTGCAGCTGCCACGCCGAGACACTCTGACGCCGCCACCATATCTCTATCAAGCAGGAGTACAATATGAGCCAACTGGTTAGCACTCAATGGCTCAATGACCACTTACAAGCGAGCAATCTCATTCTTCTCGATGCCAGCATGACAACCGTTGTAGGTAAGGAACCCATTACCTACGATCAACCCTGCTGTATTCCGGGTGCTATGAAGTTCGATCTCGAGAGAGATTTCTTTGACCATCAGTCCAGTCAATTGCACGCCATGCCTACTGCCGAGCAGTTTGACAAGGGAGCGCAACGACTCGGAATCAAGCGTAACCGGGAAATCGTGATCTACGACGACCAGGGCATCTACTCCGCTCCGCGCGCCTGGTACACATTGCGCTGCATGGGCTTTACTAACGTCAAGGTCCTGAACGGCGGTTTACCGCAATGGCTGGAAGAAAATCGCACCGTATACTCGGAATACGCATTAGCTCCGAATAGCTGTTCCGATAATGCAGCGCCCGACAATTCGCTGATTCACACATCAGAGCAATTGCTCAGCAATCTGGAATCACCCGGGTTTAAGGTTGTCGATGCTCGCTCGGCAGCACGCTTTTACGGCGAGGCCCCGGAACCCCGCGCCGGAGTGAGAAGCGGCCATATTCCGCAGTCAATAAATCTGCCATTTGCGCAAGTGCTCGATGGCCATCGCCTTCGTTCACCGCAGGCGTTAAAACAAACACTGGAATCTCTCGGCGTAACAACGGAACAACCGCTGGTGTTTTCCTGCGGTTCTGGCATCACCGCCTGTATTCTATTGCTGGCCGCCAGTGAGGCCGGCTATCAATCCCTCAGCCTTTACGATGGTTCCTGGGCAGACTGGGGCAGTAATGCGCAGCTCCCTATTGAGTCCAACTGATGCCAAAACGTCCGCCAATCCAACTCCTGAACAATCAGGAAAACGTTCAGGAGCACCACTCGCCGGATACCACTGAGTGGACCTCACTAAGCCAACAGCATCAGGCAGTGCGCATTCACTACGACCACAATAACCTGAACGGCCGGGAAGAGTTGTATTGGGTATCCAACGCCATTTTACTGCGCACCATCCACAGTGACGTTAAGGCAGACGACAGCAGCAGCGCCACCAACCTCGCCGGACATATTACTCTCGCCTACAAATTGCTGGGCGAAAACAGTCTGACCTTTGAAGACGGCCGAGTCGTTGTAATGACGCCCAACGACCTTTTGCTTGGCTATTCCGACAAGAGTGAGAATATCCTTGACCAAACTGCGGCGGGCAATGCCTATGCTCTGGTGACCCTTGCCATCAGACCTCAAGCACTATTGGATGAGCCTCTGTTACTGGACACTGAAGCCCTGCCAGAATCCATAGCGGAGATGCTTAAAAGCAGCAGCACAATTCGACAGGTTACACAGCTCTACAACATCAACGAATCCTGCCAACGCTGCCTTCTGGAACTACTCAACTGCCCTCTGAGCGGATCGCTGCGTCGCAGCTATATGCACGCAAAAACACTGGAGCTACTGAGCCTGACCCTCGACCTTTTAAATCAGGAAGAATCCCGACAGTACCGCCAAAATATCAAGAGTGACGACCGTGACACTCTACAACGCCTGCAACAGTACTTACAGGAGAACTACCGCAAAGCACCTGCCATCGCCGAATTGGCCAAGCACGCTGGCATGAGCGAAGCCAAGCTAAAGCGCAGTTTCAAAAGCGAGTTTGGCATAACCATCGGCGAAAGACTGCAGCAGTTGCGCATGAACGAGGCGTTGCGACTACTGCAGATACAATCGGGCAATGTCAGCCAAATCGCCCACGAACTGGGTTACGAGCATGCCAGTAATTTCATTACGGCTTTCAAGCGTCGCTATGGCATGACCCCCAAAGCATTCCAGCTCAGCCAACTCGCCAGAGACTGAGCCCACGTCCTGCAACTACTCAAGTAAGGTTTCCTAGCGTTTCGCATAACTAATTGAGCGTACGGCAAAACTTTCGCTCTCAACCCCGTGCTAATGTCTATCTACACATAAGAACATGATTGAGAGAGAACCCATGAAGAAATACCTTCTAGTCGGCGGCTCGCTAGTGGCCGTCGCAGCCATCATCTTTACGGCTACCCAATGGACCAACATCAAGCGTTTTCAATACGCCCTGTCACTTTTTTCCGGCAGCGAACAGTTCGAGAATTTTGCCAACATCAAGAATCTGTTTCCCGTATCGGAAATGACTCCATCCACGTCTCCCTATAGTTTCCCCAACGCCGATCGCATTGTTCTGCCGGAGTCATTCTCCTATCAGGACACCACTTGGAACACCGAGGAATTTCTCAGCACTACGGATACCGGTGCCCTACTGGTTTTAAAGAGCGGTGAGGTGGTGTACGAGCAATACAGTTTGTCCGGCGGTGTTGATGTTAACTGGCTGTCCATGTCAGTAGCCAAGAGCTTTACGTCTCTGGCTCTGGGCATTGCCATCGACGAAGGCCTGATATCGAGCATTGAAGACCCGGTCACAGACTACTTACCTTCTCTCAAGCAATCCGCCTACGACAATGTGCGTATCAAAGATATTTTGCAGATGTCCTCAGGCGCGGCGTGGAACGAAGACTACAGCGACCCAGACTCCGAAGTGCTGCGCATGGGGAAAATTATGGCTCTGGGCGGATCACTGGATGAGTTCATCACAACCCTCGAGCGCGATCGCAAACCCGGCACCTTCAATCAATACAATTCTGCAGACACTCAAGTTCTGGGAGCTCTGCTGGTGAAAGCTACCGGACGTACAATGACGGACTACATGCAGGAAAAAATCTGGCAGCCGCTGGGCATGGAAAACAGCGGCTACTGGATTGTCGACGACTACAATATGGAGATGGCCTTTGCCGGTCTCAATGTCACCGCGCGAGACTACGCCAAGCTGGGTGAACTCTACCGCAACTTGGGCAACTGGCAAGGCAAGCAGATTGTCTCTGCCGACTGGATCAAGGCTTCCGTGACTCCCGACGCACCCCACTTGCTGCCCGGCGACAACCCGCTTTCCGACTTTCCTCTGGGCTATGGTTATCAATGGTGGGTGATGGATGGCAATCAGGGTGAGTATTCCGCGATCGGCGTATACAACCAGTTTATCTACGTCAATCCGCAACAGGATACAGTGATGGTAAAACTGTCCGCCAACAGTGCCTATGGCACTGACAGCAATTCCGAGAGCGCCAATAAAGAACTGGCCACCATTGAGCTGTTTCGTGCGATCAGCAACACAAACAGGGTGAGAAGCCAAGAACAGCAGCTA
>Ga0256829_1001136_pt1 | contig 22903 bp, 26 predicted proteins | sample 131447metaG_FD_185979 | JGI IMG/M metagenome (GOLD analysis project Ga0256829, IMG submission 185979) | Hydrothermal vent microbial communities from Lau Basin, Pacific Ocean - 131-447 | ecosystem: Environmental > Aquatic > Marine > Hydrothermal vents | place: Pacific Ocean: Lau Basin | collected...
CAGGAAAAATGACAACTTTATGACCTTCTTTGACATGTTTAATCAGGCTTTTCATTGCCATCGGATCGCCATGATCAACAGCAAAAAGTCGTGACCAACGCTTTAAAGGACGCATCCACCACTTATGATAATAACTGCTATGCACAGCATAACCAATATCTTCCGGTAAGAAGACAGACAACAAAATCGCATCCAAAAATGACGTGTGATTGGCAACAATCAGAGCACGCTCACCCACATCACGCAAATGCTCCATACCTTTAAGCTCAACACGATATAATAACCGCAAAAGCCCGCGCAAAAACCAGAAAACCACCCCTCTTATCATGCACCGCCCCCGTTCCTCAATTTTAAAGCACGTATATTTCAGCACAATAAGACCATGCTTGAATACCCACTACGTATAGTGGCTTATTTTTGCCTGATAAGCCAATTTATGACATACTGCCAGCATGACTATTCCATTTAACATTTCACTTTCCAATCGCCTTTCCAAAGTTAAACCATCTGCAACACTCGCTATCACAGCCAAAGCTGCTGAACTTCGTGCTTCGGGTAAAAATATCATCAGCCTTTCCGTTGGCGAGCCTGATTTTGAGACTCCCAAGGCCGCGCGTGAGGCTGGCATCAAAGCCATTGAAGATGGTTTTACCCGCTACACTGCTGTACCCGGCATTCCAGAGCTTAGAGCCGAGGTCGCAGCCAAGTTCAAGCGTGATAATGGCTTGGATTATAAGCCTGAAAATATCTTGGTAAGCACAGGTGGCAAGCAGTGCATCTATAATCTACTGATGGCACTCATCAATGAAGCTGATGAAGTGATTATCCCCGCGCCGTATTGGGTGAGTTATCCTGATATGGTATTGTTGGCAGAGGGTGAACCTGTGATTGTACCATGTCTTGCCGATGCCGATTTTAAATTGACTGCGGCACAACTTGAAGCCGCGATTACGCCAAAAACCAAGTTACTCTTTATCAATTCACCATCCAACCCTACAGGTATGGCGTATTCCGCTGATGACCTCAAAGCTTTGGGTGAAGTGGTGCGCAAGCATCCGAATATCGTGGTGGCGACGGATGATATGTATGAAAAAATCATGTTTGATGGCAAGCAGTTTGCCACATTCGCCCAAGTGAACCCTGATTTAATGGATCGCACCGTCACGCTCAACGGCGTTTCCAAAGCTTATTGCATGACAGGCTGGCGTATTGGTTTCTGCGCTGCTCCTGTGGATTTAATCAAGGCCATGAGCAAGATTCAAGGGCAGTCCACGTCCAACCCATCATCCATTTCGCAAAAAGCAGCGCTAGCAGCGCTTCAAGGGCCAACCGATGAGTTGGATGAAATGGTGCGCACCTATGAAAACCGCCGTACATGGTTGGTCAAAGCCCTAAACGCGATTGATGGTATGGATTGCATCACGCCTGATGGCGCATTTTATGTATTTCCCACCATCACCGATTGGTTGGGTAAGACCACGCCCCAAGGCAACACCCTCACCGATGATGTGGTGGTATGCGAATGGTTGCTTGAAGCCGCAGGTGTCGCCCTTGTGCCCGGCACAGCCTTTGGCTCACCAGGGCAAATCCGCTTTTCTTATGCCGTCTCACAAGATACATTGGAAGATGCAGTCAATCGTGTGGCTCAAGCTGCTGGAACTTTACAGTAAAGAGGTTATAGGAGTCATGATGAGAGCAAATGAAATAAAACATGAAGTTGATCAACTTGCCATGTCCGAAAAACTACTACTTGTAGAAGAAATATGGGATTCCATTGCACTATCCAACGATCAGATTCCATTACACGAATGGCAAAGGACTGAATTGGATAAAAGATATGTAGAATATCAACAGGGCAATCAACCGCTACACAGCCTTGATGCTGTTCATGAATCGTTAAGAACAACATATAAATGAGACTTTGCTATACAGGCAAAGCAAGGTCAGATGTTGAATGTGCATTTGCATGGTATGAAAAACAGCGCAGAGGTCTTGGAAGTGACTTTCTAACCTGCATTGAAGCTACTTTAATGAACGTGCAGGCATATCCTGAAATGCATGAACATATTTATGCCGATTTTAGGCGAGCATCCATTCGCAGATTCCCTTTCTCTGTATTCTACACCATTGAAAAGGAGACAATTATCGTTCACGCCGTATTCGATAACCGCCAAGACCCTGAAAAGATAGAAAGAAGAATTGTTGATAATGAAAATGCGCCAAACAAGACCTGACCCCGTCATTCATATAAGGAGGTAAGAATTGATAAATGAAATAGATATTAAGTTACCAGTCATGGCTAACGATATTCATACCGCCTTGGATGTTTCGCAGGGAGCACCAATACCTAAATTAAAGCGATTGGAAACATTAGATCAAGACACTTGGGAAGACATAACGCGTGAATTGGTTCATTATTATTGGAAGAATCACTATCAAAAAGTTGCTGGGTGCGGCGGCGGCGGAGATATGGGCAGAGATGTTATTGCCTATTCCCCAAATGGGAATTGGGAGAATTTTCAGTGCAAATACTATACGAAGCCATTAACCCTCGACGAAGCTATTAGAGAGGTTGGGAAATTAATCTATTACTCGTATAAAGGTGAGTATCCCGTCCCAAATAAATATTATTTTGTCACACCAAAAGGTATTTCAACTCAGCTTCTTAGTCATTTAATGGATACTGAAAAGCTCAAAGGTGAATTGATTGAACGGTGGAATAAGCAGTGCAGAACAAGAATAACGAAAAAACATAAAATCGAATTAGATGCAAATCTCTTGTCCTATATAGATAACTCAATAGATTTTAAAATATTTGATCATATTCCACCCTTAGATATTATTGAATTACATGAGAAAACTCCTTATCACGCGGTTAGGTTTGGTGCTTCAACACGTAAACGACCTAAGCCAGTTAGTCCTCCTCTAACACCGGAAGCCTCAGAGTTAACATACACATCTGAACTGCTATTGGCATTTAGTGATGCAGAGAAGAAAGATATTAACGATGTTAATCTCACTGCATTTCATGAATATGAACAGGAATATCATAGTGCAAGAAGGAATTATTATTCGGCAGATGGCTTAGAAAAATTTTCAAGGGACTGGTTGCCTAGTGATTCCTACACAGAGTTATTGGATGAATGTTATGAAACCATATCACCAGTGGCTATGAGTGACCATAAAGATGGATATGCGAGATATTTAAAAGTGTCTGCTCAGGCGGCTGGAACAAACTATTCTTCTCATCCATTGCACCACTATATTAAGGTTCAAGATAAGAAAGGACTCTGCCATCATCTTGTTAATGAAAAAAAGGTTAAGTGGGTTAAATAATGACTTCTACAACGCACGCTATATTTAATGGACCGCTTGAATTAGGTACACGAAGTTCATTGATTTTAACTGCTTTAGAAAAGCGGTTTAGTTTAGATGACCTTGTACTGCTGGATTACGCTTTGCTGTACTCACAGGATTTTGAAGGCCCAGAAAACCTACATCCTGCATTGCCCAATCATATTGCGGAAATCGGTCATCGACGAGAATTTCTTCCAGAGTCATTATCATTTTTTTCCAAAAGAGGTTTGATTAGCACGCATATTGAAGAGTCTGGATATTACTACTCAGCTAATCAGCAAACGCTTCATTTCGTGAGTTGCTTGAAATCAGAATACTACAGAAAGTCCTGGGTTAGATTAAGCTGGCTAAAGAGTAATTATAAATATTTATTGGAACAATCATTTCCAAAGTTTAATGGATGAAACATGATAATTACAAAAATTGAAGTAAAGGGCGATGAAAAAAAGCCCGCTATAGTAACACTTGAAAAAGGGTTGAATGTAATTTCTGGTGCATCTGATACTGGTAAATCATACATTTGTCAGTGTATTCAATTCATATTGGGTGCAGAGAAAGCGCCAAAATCCATTGCTGAAGCCAAAGGCTATTCTTCTCTTGAGGTCACAATCGAAGAAAGTGATGGTGGCTCTTTTATTCTTAAAAGAGAATTAAAGAATAATGCAGACCTTACCTTGGTGGAAAATGATGTCACAAAAATTCTCAAACCAAATCATAAAGGGAAGGAAAATCTATCCAGTTATTTTTTGAAAAAAATTAGCCTTGAGAATCAAGTTTTAGTATCGGGCACACAGTCACTAAATCATTCATCATTAACGCTGCGAATATTGGAGAAATTATTCATAGTCGATGAAGCTAGAATTATTACCGATGACTCACCACTAGGGAAGGGACAAAATACAGAAAAAACCTTGGAGACATCCTTACTTAAAACGCTTTTAACAGGACATGATGACTCTGATGTTAAGATGTTAAAGCAAAGGAAGCAATCCAAACAATCGCTACACATCAAAATAGAAAATCTCGAAGATTTTATGAACAGGTACTTTTCAACTGATGATGTTGATGAGAATAGAATTAAAAAGCTTTCTGATGATATTGATGCTATTGAAAAATCTATTGGGTTGGCAGAATCAAAATTAGATTCTCTGTTGCAAATAGGTAATGAAGGTATTGAGAGACGAAATAATCTGGCATCCAGATCAGAAGTCCTGAATAGAAAACTTGATGAAGATAATACTGTGTTAGAAAGGTTCCACCTTCTACTTTCAAAATACAGTTCTGATAGAGAGCGACTAGAAGCAAACTCTGAGGCAGCAAAATATGTAGACAGCCACTACGCTGCAAATTGCCCTACATGTGGAAGCGAGTTAGATGACAGCTCTGATATTAGTATGGAACTTGTTTTATCTAGCAATGCCTCAGAAATAAAAAAAATGGACAGTAAGGTTGAAGGGCTTCATTCAACGATACATGAAATAGAAGAGCATGAAAATGCCATCTCTAAGGAGCTTATATCTATTAAAGAAGAGCTTCAAGATTTAGAAAATAGCCTTGACCCTAATATCTCAAAAATGATCACTGAGACACGAAATATTATTAAATATCTTACGAAAAATAAAGAGTGTTTAACCGCTGCTTTCAATCTCGAAATAAAACGTGAGAAAATACTAAAAGAGATTGGAATCCTTCAAGTCGAACATGACGAGATTGCTGATAAATACGAAATTCCTGATTTTTCAAAAGAGCTTCAACAGTTAATGCAAGAGATATCGAATATTCTAATCAGATGGGATTTTCCTAATGGGAATCAAGTTACATATGATAAGGAAAACAGAGATATTTCAATAGGAGGAAAACCGAGAAGCCACTTCGGCAAGGGATATCGTGCCATATGTTTTTCTGCTTTTGTTATTGGATTGATGAATTATTTATGTGCAAAAAACAGACATGCTGGTTTTTTGATTTTAGACTCTCCTCTTACAACATATAAGGAGAGAGATGAATTTTCCCAAAATGAAGAAAGCGAACAGACTTCTATTGCGAATAATTTAATTTATGCTTTCTATCGTGATCTATGCGATTTCTATAATGATAAACAAATTATAGTTTTAGATAACCAAGAGCCTAGTGAAGACATTCAAGATAGTATGAATTACATTCATTTCTCTAAAAATGATAAAATTGGCAGATATGGTTTTTTCCCACTATAAAGTCATCGAAAATTTTGGGCACACAATACTTGAAAAGGGAACACTACCGTTTAAGTCACCATAAAAGTTTTCATGCGAACCCACTGCCAGAAGCTGAATAATCAATCAATAGGGTCAGACTCGATTGATTTTATAATTTAGGTTTTTTACTTTAATATCATGCACTTATGGAGGAAAGATGATTTCAAAAAGACCAGTCAAATATCAATCAAGTCTAACTCCATTGGTTTTTGATGCATCAGGTATGTTGCAGCACACGATGAATTTGCCATTCGGGACGCTACCCTTTTAGCGACATTATTGATATTTTGACAATATATTGTACAATTCGTCTGTCGAGGTGATAGAAATGCAAAATATCAGTTATTCAGAAGCAAGGAATAGTCTTAAAACATTATGTGATGAAGTGCGTGAAAGCCATGAGCCTGCGTTGATTACACGCAAAGGCGGTGATGTGGTGCTGATTGGTGCAGAAGATTGGGAAGCTATCAACGAAACCTTGGCAATTACGGATATTCAAGGCGCTGTAGAGCGTATTACTTCGGCATCCGACTACCAAACCCTAGGAAGCAATGATAAAGCGGGCTGAAAGCATTCATTTGATTTCTTTTGTCAATGGATGCCCGATACAAGCACTCGGGCAGAAGGTGAATGCCGAAAGCAGAGAAGCTGCCCTGGGGTATGACGCTAATTTTCATGCTTAAACCCTATTTATCCAAGCAAGCTCGCCAACAAATCGCTAAACTATCCCGCAGCAACCCAAGGTTATTGGATGATGTGGTTGGGGGTATTGCCAAACTGGTGCATGAACCGTTTACAGGCCTGCATCGCCCCAAGCCATTGGTGGGTGCGCTCAAAGGCTTTTGGTCTGTACGCGTTAATCGAAAAGATAGAATCGTGTATCAAGTTGAAGAAGACAAACTTCTTATCGCATCCGTTGAAGGTCACTATAACAGTTCGGGGGACATAATATTTAACTCAAGGCTTCCCGAAGTATTTTACGTTTGGTAAACCTTTAAAATCAACATCTTGCGTCCAAAGTTCGGCATGGTGGATGTGCGCGCTGGCGAGGATTATGCTGTCTGCCATGGCTAAACCATGCTCTTGACCAAGTTTGGCTGAATACATAGCAATATTTTCGTTGACTGGAATAACAGTGAATTGCTGCAAAATGCCTGCTGCGGCAAGGGCTGAATCTTCGTTACTGGCTCGCATCACCACCTTAAACACTTCATGCAATACAATAGCAGGCACAATGATTTCACCTTGGGTTTCAATGGTTTGGGCATATTTATCCGCATGCTTACCATCCAAAAAATACTCAAGCCAACATGATGAATCGAGAATCAGCATCAGAAGCGGTCTGATTTATCCCGAATATTATCCATGTCCACATCACACCCTTTGAGCAAGCCGCGCAATGCTTTGGCAGGCTTTACAGGGACAAGCTGAATATGCTCACCATAAGGCATTGCCATCATCTTTTGACCTGCCGAAATATGCAGCTGCTCGCGTACATGCTTGGGAATCACAACTTGAAACTTGGGCGAAACGGTTACGGTTTGCATGACGTATCTCCTATCGATAAAGGTTTCGTGAAACTGTAGTGATAAATCACTGGTTTTGCAAACAGTCAAGTTGTTTACTTCAAAAGCAACAGTGAGCTGCAATCAATAGGCCAGTCTAATCCCATTGATTTGATTATTCATGATTGCTCTTATTTTTCTCTGTGTTCTTTTGAAGATTTCTTAAATCATTACGTAGAGAAGCAAGCTTTTGTTCATACGCATGAACATCGCCATAATCAGTGAAATGATGCTCATAGCGATGTGTATCAGCATTTCTTTTTGCATGTTTGATAGGACACCAAAATTGCTCTGTACGCGCAAAAATTTCACGAACATAAGCGATTAAACCATTGCCATAACCACAATAAATACAATTGAACTTTTCAATGATATTGAGGTAATTCAAGTGCTGCCTATCAATGATAAGGTAGTCATTTCTAGATACCAAGGGGATACCATAAACCCTAAAGCAGGTTTGCTGATAAATAAAAACAAAGATGTCCAAAATAATTAAAGGGAAAATGCCACTGTAAATAATAGGTGCGGTAAGGATATAGGATGCGTTAGACTGCTTGAGGTAAGAGAATAACCCAGTACGGTGAAGTTTATGAAATTTGCGAGTTTCACGATTAAAAGTGACCTTACCTCGTTTTAAACTATATTGAAATTGTTCACGTTTCTTTGCAATAATATCTTCAATTTCTTGTGTTAACTGCTGCTCTAGGTGCTGTATGTTTTTGAGTATTTCTTCATAACGAGACTGTGGCATAATCATTTCTCCGCGAATAAGGGGACGCTACCGAATAGCACTAAGTTAAGCACTATTACGCATAAAATCAGCAACACCATACAAGGCTTGCATCAATTCATTGCGCAATTCCTTTTCCTCCACAATATCATCAAGTGCATGCTTCATACATAACATCCATTGATCACGGGCTGATTCATCAATGACAAAGTTGATATGCCGTTGGCGTAAGCGAGGATGCCCAAATTTCTCAATAAAGAGCGATGGACCTCCCATCCAACCTGATAGAAACATAAAAAGTTTATCTTCAGCACCTTTTAAATCTGGTGCATGCATATCGCGAACTTTTTTGGCTTCACTAAGCTCATCCATATACTGGTAAAAACTTTGTACAAGGCTGCGAAGTTTTTTCTCACCACCAATGCGTTCGTATAATGTTCGGGTATCACTTTTGATTAACATGAACGCATACTATCCATTGCTTAACAATGAAAAAAGAGTTGGGGAAATAAGGTAACATTATCCTTTAACAAAATTCAGGAGGCAGGACTTGTTTCATACTCTCATCATATCTTGATTGACCTTAACACAAAACATCATCAAATTGTTGCCATGAAGATAATTGATGCACTTGAATTGAAAATACCACCTCCGCTGCTTATGCTTTTTTTTGCAACAGCTATGTATATGCTGGATATACTCTTACCCAACAATAGCCAAACAAGCTTTCACACAGCTTTTGCCATTGCACTACTCATATTCGGTGTATCTTTTGCTCTTTCTGGCATTTATTCTTTTAGACAAGTGAAAACAACCGCACATCCTTCAAAACCCGAACGTGCTTCTAGCTTGGTAACATCAGGGGTGTATAAAATCACACGCAACCCCATGTATCTCGGGCTATTTTGTGTATTGATGGCTTGGGCAATCATTTTAGGGAATGTTTACACGTTTATTGTACCATTTATCTTTGCATTCTATATAAGTCGCTTTCAAATCATGCCAGAAGAACGTGCTTTGGAAGGTATTTTTGGTGATGCATTTACCGCTTACAAACAAAAAGTGCGCAGATGGATATAACAGGCTTCAAATCTACGCAGAAAACATATCAGCTATTGGTAAATCAAGGATATAAATCATGACAACGAACTTAGACACTCCCGAAGTAGAAATATGTTTGGGTCCTGAATGCGGTGATCGAGGGGCTCACCAGCTTGCCAAAGATTTAAATACTGCTGGCATCGAGACTGTTATCGGTGATTGCCGTAACCAATGCCCCAATGCTTGCTTAGTATATGTGAATAATAAAATGGTTGTGAAAGCGACTGTTGAAAGAGTACAGGCAAAAATAAAAGAGTTTCAAGCTTCATCCTATAGTGAGTCATGAATTGATTTACCTGCCTCGTCATTCCCGTAAAAACGGGAATCCAGCCTCATTTAAATATGATTATCGAATGGATGCCCGACAAAGGAACTCGGGCATGACGGTAAGTATAAATCACTTTAGGCGTTTATAAAACACGCCTCAAAAAAAGAAGCTTTCGCCCCCTTTTATAAAAAACACTCCTCAATCAAAACTGATTAAACAATCATACCTGCACCAACTGTATTATTGGTAAAGCTATCAATAATAATAAAACTACCTGTGGTGCGGTTATCTGCATATTTATCATAGTTCAGTGGTTGTTGTAGTTTAAACGTCACCCGACCAATCTCATTCATCGCCAATTCATCAGCAGCATCTTGCGCTAGAGTATGAATATCGGTTTTAAAGTTAATCTCAGTCACCATCGCTTTAATCTGGCTCGCGGCATGTTTGATGATGTATTTTTTGCGATTTTCCAAGGGTTCATCACCAATCCAACACACATTCGCAGTCAGTGCTTTGGTATCGGAATCTTCCTCACCGACATGCATCAACATATCACCACGCGAAATATCAATATTATCATTTAAAGTAATTGTAATACTTTGTGGTGCAAAGGCTTCTTGTAGGTTGCCATCAAAGGTTACGATTTCTTTCACCGTTGAAGTCTTACCTGATGGTTTGACCACAATCTCATCACCTACTTTCACTGTACCCGAAGCAATGGTGCCCATAAAACCACGATAATCAGGCAAATCCTCTGTTTGTGGGCGGTTTACCAACTGCACAGGCATACGAAATGGTTTTTTATCCAAATCATCCAATACAGACATCGTCTCAAGTGTTTCCAGCAAGGTTTCACCTTTATACCAGTCCATGTTCTCGCCACGAACCGATACCATATCCCCAGTCAGTGCAGACATCGGAATGCAAATCAAATCTTTCACGCCCTGCTTGGCACAATACTCAGCCATTTCAGCCTTAATCTTTTCATACGTTGCTTGTTCATGATCAACCAAATCCATCTTATTCACCGCAACAATCAAATGCGGAATACCCAAAAGCCCCAAAATATGGGTATGACGTTTGGTTTGTGCCAACACACCATGACGCGCATCAATCAAAATGATTGCCGCATTGGCAGTGGACGAACCCGTCACCATATTACGCGTGTATTGCTCATGCCCTGGGCAATCAGCCATAATAAATTTACGCTTGGGTGTAGCAAAATAACGGTATGCCACATCAATGGTAATACCCTGTTCGCGTTCAGCAGCCAAACCATCGGTCAACATTGCCAAATCAATCTCCGCCGCAGAAGAAACTTTTACAGCTCCTTTCTTTTTACGCACAGCCATCAACTGATCTTCAAATGCACCCTTGGTGTCGACCAGCAAGCGACCAATCAAGGTGGACTTACCATCATCAACACTACCCACGGTTACCAAGCGCAATAGCTCGATTTCTTTTGTTAGTTCAAAATTAAATTCAGTCATATTTCACCTATAAACACTTAAAATGATTCAGATTGCTTCGCATATGCTCAAGAGCATCGTTGATGCTGCTATTGGGCATATGAGGAGTGATATGCATTATTTTTTTAGAAGTAGCCTTCTTTCTTCTTATCTTCCATCGAATTACTACCGTGATCAATAATACGCGTTTCCCGCTCAGAACGACGTGCCGCAGCTGCTTCAATCACGATTTCATCCATATTACTGGCATCAGAGCGCACTGCACCTGTACATGGGCTACAACCCAAGGTACGAAAGCGCGACATAATCATCTTCGGCTCTTCACCCTCAAGCAATTGATCTTTATTTTCTTCATAATACGGAATCAGCATATTGCCACGTTCAATCATAAGACGCTCTTTGGCAAAATATAAAGGCACAATCGGAATCTCTTCATCTCGAATGTAGGACCAAATATCCATTTCCGTCCAGTTTGAAATAGGAAATACGCGTACCGATTCACCATCATGGATACGACCATTATAAATATTCCATAATTCAGGGCGTTGATTTTTCGGATCCCATTGACCAAATTCATCACGCATAGAAAACACACGCTCTTTAGCTCGTGACTTTTCTTCATCACGACGCGCTCCACCAAAAGCAGCATCATAACCACCTTCTTCCAAAGCATCCAAAAGCCCTTGTGTTTTCAGCGCGCCACAACAACGTGCCACACCGAACTCTTTGGGGTTCATGCCTTTAGCAATAGCATCATCATTCTTTTTGACAATCAAATCGGCACCGATTTCTTCACAAAACGCATCACGAAAGTCATACATTTCTTTAAATTTAAAGCCTGTATCCACATGCAATAATGAAAAAGGTAAGGGTGCTGGGTGAAACGCCTTACGCGCCAAATGCAGCATCACAGCTGAATCCTTACCCACAGAATATAGCATCACAGGATTGCGAAACTCTGCCACCACTTCACGAATAATATGAATGGATTCTGCTTCCAAAGCCTTCAATTGCGTTAATTTATGTTGACTCATAACACCCTCAATTCTTACTTTATTTCTTAATAATAATGCGGTGCTTATCATCACCGCAATCTTCAATGGACATGACTTCATAACCCTGTTCTTCACATGAACGCGGAACATTTTCCAAAGGCTCTCCCGCATTCAAAATAACCTCTAACTCTTGCCCTTCATCCATTCTTGCTAGTGCTAACTTTACTTTTACAAATGTCATGGGACATGTTTCTTTTGTAATATCCAAAAGCTTCATCATGATCTTTCATTACCTCTCTAAATGCAGATGTTTTTATTCTGTTACTTAAACAAAAATGATATGACCATTTTCCGACTCATTCAAAAATGTCGCCACACCCACCACATCTGCCACTTCTTCAATCAAGTCATCACGTTCTAATTCCAAAATATGCAATGCCATTTCACATGCCAATAGACGAATACCCAAAGCATGTGCCGCCTCAATCAATTCAGGCAATGTTGCGACATTGTGTTTTTTCATCATACCAGTCATCAAGCTCGGACTAATGCCGCCAAAGTTTAAACGTGACAGCGGTAAATTCTTACGACCTCCCATAAGAAAGTTGAAGACTTTTGCCATCACACCCTGACCAAGCCAAGCACGCCCTTGTTTCTTCTTAAGCACATTCAAGCCCCAAAATGTGAAAAACATTGTAACTTTTCGATTCGTTGCTGCCGCGCCCGTTGCCATGGTAAAAGCCGCTAATATTTTATCAAAATCACCACTAAAACATACAATAGTTACATCTTTCTTCTGCTCTGCCATTATAACCCCTTCAAAACATTTAACACATCAAATACCTTCGCCATCTGCAACCGCACCTTTCGGAGCTTTCAGCGAACTCACATGCAAACCGCACTCTGCCAAAGTATCTTGATTTTCCCACCACCAACGCCCAGCACGCGGATCCTCACCCATGCTAATGGCACGGGTACACGGTTCACAACCAATCGATACATAAAATTCATCATGCAATGTATTGTATGGCAAATCATGCTTACGAATATATGCCCATACATCTTTTTCAGTCCAATTACGCATCGGATTATACTTTTTCAACCCATATACAGGGTCATCTTCAACAGGTAATATTTCAGCACGATTTTTTGCTTGGTCTTTACGTCGTCCTGTAATCCATGCTTCCATGCCATGCAATGCCTTTTCTAACGGTCTAACCTTGCGAACTTGACAACATAACTTACGATTTTCCACAGACTTAAGAAACAAATTCACACCATGCTCATGCACCATATCTTGCACGGCATTTGAATCAGGAAACAATATATCCAGCACATTGCCATAACGCTCACGTATAGCATCCATCAACGCATACGTAGCCTGTGGCAAACGCCCTGTATCCAAGGTTAGAATGCGAATACCCAGTTGATGACGACAAATTAAATCAATCAACACCATGCCCTGAGAACCCAAGCTGCATGAATAAACCAACTTATCACCATGCCTATCTTTGGCTTCATGCAGCAACGATACTGCCTCATCAATTAAAACTTTCATTGAGCCCCCAATAAGGATAATCCAACCACTGGCCACCAATATGTAGAGACCAACATAAATAATAAAAATGCAGATACAGATAAAATTGCACCATAACGCAACATACTTCCGCCATTTAAATAGCCACTACCATAAATCATAGCATTCGGAGGCGTACTCATCGGCAACATAAAAGCAAAACCCGCTACAATACCAATTGTCAAAGCTACACCCACAGGATCAAGCCCCACCGCCATACCAATCGGCATGGCAATCGGCAATACAATCGCAACAGCCGCAGCGTTGCTCACACCTTCGGTAAAAAATAACGTCATAAGTACCAGTAATGCTACCAATGCCAAACCCGCCATATCACCTGGAATAAGACTATGTGCCAGCCATACAGCAGCACCTGTATCGGATAATGCCTTACCAATGGCAATCGCACCGCCATACATCAGCACAACACTCCACGCTACATGCTGCTCAATAGCTTTCCATGCCACCAAGCGCAAAGCGAACATCAACACCACCGCAATCAAAGAAATGCTCGCCAATGTATTGGCATGCCCTGCAAGCATCCATGCCAACACCGTGCCCAACATCAACACTGCCATCAACCAACCTTTCACACCAAGAGCGCCCAACTCAAGACGACGCTGCCCAAAACGGTAACGCACTGCTTGTAAATCCAACGTTACATATGAAGTCATACGCAACAATAAATATAAGGCAACAGCCAACACACCCACCACCAATGGCAATGCTGCTAATGTCCATTGTAAGAATGAAAAGGAGTGACCTGTAAGTTCCGAGCTCAATGCCAAAGCCAAAGGCCCGCGTGCGCCACCAAGCAATGTCGTTACCCCACCAATAATCGCACCCCAAGCAAGCGCAAAAAAGATTGCCTGTGCATAGACATGACCTTTTTTCAAACCCAAGCTACGCACAATTTCCCAAGCAATCGGTAAAAATAATGCTGCTACTGCGTGCTCAGGCATCACACAAGCCATCAAAGCAGGCAACAATAACATGGCACATAAAAGTTGCTTCGGTGTATGTGCTACACGATCCAATATGCCCAATGCCACACGTTCGGACAAACCACTTTGCATCACGCCTGCAACCAACATAAAAGCACCCAAAATAAAGAATACCGCAGGACTACCAAATAAGGCAAACACATTCGATGCAGGCATCACACCAAGTATGGGTAACAAAGCCATGCCTAACAACGATGTTACTGCCAGAGGTAATAACTGTGTTACCCACAATATCAAACATAGCAAAAAAACCAGCAATGCCTGCCAAGCTTCAACACTCAAGCCTTCAGGCGCATCAGAAACAACTCCCGTTGCAAATACCATCACCACCATCAACATCGCCACAAATGGTGCGGCTTGTGCCGCCAATAAACGATGGAAAGGTCTATTTTCGCCTTTTTCACCTTTGCTAACACGCACATGCCTGCGCAAACCATCCAGCCAGCCAGCCCAGTGTCTACCCAGTGATGATACAACCCAACGCTCTAGTATAGCTGGCTTGTTGCCATCCAGAACCCGACTTTCCATGGGGGTCAACACACGCCCCATATCACGCAAGCGATGCGTAGGTAACCCCGATGTTTCCAGTAGCTGATACTGCAGCAACAATGCATTTTCAACATCATCCAAAGCTGGTATTGTAACATCTTGCAAAGGCGTGCCTGGTAAGGGTCTAAAGGGAATCAATAAAGGTACAATGCCTTTATCCACCAAGGCTTTCAACCCATCCAGCGTTGAATTTAAAGGCTCCAAACCAACAATCAAGTGGCTTACAACTGCGCCAGATCGAAACACCTTATTCGCATGCTCTAAAGCATGCCAAATAGCATCTTGTCCACCTTGACTCTCTTTTCCCGGACAGATTTCTGCGAATCGATCCCCATCAAAGACTTCCAAGTTGCAAATAAAAATATCCAAACCCGCCGCATACAGAGCGTCAATCACACTCACATCTTTGGGTGCAACGGTTTCCAAAGCAATTTGCCTATGCCCCAAATGTCTTCTCAGCAAGGCAATCACTGGAATCAATCGCGATAGCCCTACATCATCATTGGGTGTGAAACCATTGTATAAATAGACTGTATCAACTTCGCGTTCATCCAACGCTGCCAACACCACTTCCACCAATTCCAAAGCATCCCGCAGCGGTGGCTCTTCCTTATTAAGCATGGAATCAAACTGGCAATAAGCACATGCTTGACCTGGTTGCGCAAAAAAACCACAGCCCATAAATGGCTGTAAAATAAGCAAGCGGTCATGCAAAGAAGCAAAACTTCCCATGCGTGAACCTTTACGCGTTAATTTGCTATAAAAGCTAGGAGCTTCAACCAATTCAACCGTTTCCGATTCTCCACCACACGACATAATGGCTTTGCCATTACTACCAACCTTTAAAGAAAACCCACTGGCTTCGGTATAAGGCTGCCCAACAGGTACGGAGCAAAAATGCCCACTAGGTAAACGCACATCCAATGTTGATTCTGCACTATTGGATTGTGCCAACCAGCGTGAGCTATCGGGCAATCCATCAGGCAATGCCAAACCACGACTTACCAAAGAAAGCTTGGTACGCCCTGGATTGGAAAAAGGATGCAGGTCGTCAGTCATTTAGATTTGAGAAATCTTCTCTACCACAATACGCCATTGCGTATCCGAAAGCTTCTCTTTCACATGAATTTTTTGACCTTGCTCTTCCAATGATAACGGCACATTTTCAATCGGTGCACCATCATCAAGAATCACTTCCAATTGCGAACCAATTGCCATCGTTGATAATTTAATTTTCGTTTTTACAAAGTTCATTGGACATGCCACGCCAGACAAATCCAAGCTTACAACATCCGATGAGGCTTCAACTTCAAGCTCTTCTTCCACCGTTTCACTATCATCAGGTACTGCTGCAAAGCGTTTATCAGCCAAAGCAACCCACTCACCTTGCACATCTTTAAGCTTGGTTACACCAGCCGCAGGGTCTGCCAAATCAATGCTCATCAATGCACCTTGTACGGCATTAAAATGCTGCATAACTTCCGCATCACTGGCTGCATTACTCATCAATAAAGCAAACACTTCCGAGTCTTCTTCAGGTGCTTCACCATAAGCCACCAAAAATGCTCTCGCAGTAGAAATCGCAGACCTACGCAAAGCTGTTTGTGCTTCTGCCCAAAACATTGCATCCACATGCGCACGCGCAATCAACAGTTCATATTCAGCCTCTGAAATCAACGCATCAGACATCGAAAGCACTGCCCCAGCACACTCGCCCTTTTTATTACCTTTGGTATTAAAGGCTTCGTTCTCACTCCAGTCATAAATCAGACCTTCAACTTCACCTGCATCTGCTTTAAATGGCGCAAGGATTTCAGCCAGCCCTTCTTTACCCAATCGTTTAGCCCAGTCATGCACGCTTTCCGCTTCTTTATGACCATCTTTATATGCATTCAGCACAGCCATACCTGCTTCTGGTGCATATTTCGCGGGCACCCATTCTGATGCAAAGGCAAACGGCTGACCTGCCACGCCTGAACCACCCACATGTAACTGATAGTGCGGCACAGGCTGACCTGCCACCTTTTTCGCCATGCCATGAAAACCCAAGTCTGCAATATGATGACGACCGCAAGAATGCTGACAGCCCGAAGCTTTCACCGTAATACCTGCCAATGTTGAGTCTTGTTTCAAATCAACCATCATAGGCTGTAAAGCCTGTGCCAAACCACGACTTGAGGTAATGCCCAAACGACATGTTTCAGTACCTGGGCAAGCTGTAATATCAGATATTCCACGTGCAAATGATGTTGGAATGCCTGCATTACCCAACATTTCCACGACATCATCCACGCGATCTTCATGTACACCAACAATAATCAAGCCTTGTTCCGTGGTAACGCGTAATTCTTTGGTTGCACCCAAACGCGCAGCTTCGGCTACCGCACGACATTGCAATGGCGTTAAATCACCACGGAATACATTTAAAAGAATCGACTTCTTGCCATCATGTTGATCAATAATGCCAGACTCATCAAACGGCATAGCATCGGTTGGCGTACGCCAGTTCGCTTCAGCATAACCTGTATCAGCTTGATGTGTTGATTCAATCACCGCACGTTGTTTTTTATACTCTTCAACAAAGCCTTCCGCGCCTAATTTTTGCATGACATATTTCATACGGGCACGGGCACGGCGTTTACGATCAGAATATTTAAAGTGAATGCGCATCAACGCTTCACCTACCAATAAAACTTCTGATTCTTCAATAAATTCTTCCAGTAAAATTGCTGGTACAGGCTGTGAAGACAAACCGCCCGCAGCCCAAACTTTAAAACCAGATTTGCCATCTTTATGCGTGGCAATAAAACCAATATCGTGCATGCCGCCCAAACCACAGTCGGTATCACAGCCAGAAAATGTCACTTTAAATTTACGAGGAAATTGCTGACCAAGCGGATGACGCAAAAAATATTCTGCAAATTTACGTGCATGAATACTCACATCAGCATGCTCTGCAGGACAACGCCCAGCCAAGAAACATGAGGTTACATTACGCACGGTATTACCACAGGCCTCACGCGAAGTTAGCCCTGCACCATCCATTTTTCTCAAAAATGGTACGACATCATCAAGCGCAACAAAATTCACCTGAATATCCTGACGTGTGGTAATATGTACTACTTTCTCAGGTGTTTCTTTCAACGTACCATCGGTTGGCAAGCAACCACCATAAGACTCTGCACAATCACCTAGCACTTCAAGCTGTTCAGGAGTCAAATTACCACCTGGCAACTTAGCACGAATCATCTGCACGCCTTCCTGACGCTGACCATACACACCCATCTGCAAACGAAACGGTGTAAAACGCTCTTCTGCCATCGTGCCAGCTTTAAAAGCCTTATAACCAGCCTCAAACTCATCAACATCCGCAGTTTCCGCAAAATCAAATGTACTCATGTTTAACCTCTGTTCACCACAGAGGCACAGAGGCACGGAGAATATTAAAATATTTCCCCACAGTCCTGCAACTCTACGGTTTAAAAATAAAAGCTTCCGTGAAGGTCAAAAGAAACACAAAGAATCAAAAAACACTCCGCGCCTCCGCGCCTCCGCGGTTAAAAATCATTCGCCGAATTTAAGCTCGCAGGCTTGTTCGTATGTTACCAAATCTGTAATCGTCGGATTATCACCGCACAATGGGCAACTTGGATCTTTACGTAATTTCAATTTTTTCCATTCCATACGCAAAGCATCAAACACCATTAATCTACCCGACAATGAATCACCAATGCCAAGAATTTCTTTCACTGCTTCAACTGCTTGAATCGTACCCACACAACCAGCCAACGCCCCCAAAATACCTGCTTCCGAACAGCTTGGCACCAAGCCTGTCGGTGGTGGCTCTGGATACAAACAGCGGTAACAAGGGCCTTCTTTATGTACATGTGGTTTATACGTTGCTACTTGCCCTTCAAAACGGAACATCGCTCCAGAAATCAAGGTTTTCTTCTCAAAATAACATGCATCATTGACCAAAAAACGTGTTGGGAAATTATCACAACCATCAATAATAATGTCATAGTCAGCGATAATTTCACGAATATTGTCTTCAGTTACAAAATAATTATAAGTATTCACTTTCACATCAGGGTTCAATGCTTGCATGGTCTGCTTGGCAGACTCTACTTTGGGCGTACCAATGCGATCTTTATTATGAATAATCTGGCGTTGCAAATTAGATAAATCCACCACATCGGCATCAGCAATACCAATCGTACCCACACCTGCAGCAGCCAAATAATAAGCCACAGGAGAGCCTAAACCACCCGCACCAATCATAAACACTTTCGCATTCAACAGCTTAGACTGCCCTTCTGCACCAACTTCTGGTAAAATAATATGGCGTGAATAACGCTCAATCTGTTCTTCTGTAAAATCAATCATGCTTTAACCTCAATATTTACCACAGATAAACGCAGATAATAAAGCAAGCTCACTTCATCTGTGTTTATCCGTGGTTAAAACCAATTAAACTTCGATGCCTTTAAATAAGTCTGTAGACATATAACGCTCTGCCATAGATGGCAAAATCACCACAATACGCTTGCCTTTCATTTCTGCCTTTGCAGCAACATTCAAGGCCGCACATACGGCTGCACCTGACGAAATACCACCCGGAATACCTTCTTCATCTGCTAGGCGTTGCGCCATCGCAAAAGCAGCATCGTTGGATACTTTCTCTACACCATCAATGATCTCGGTATTTAAATTTTTAGGAACAAAACCTGCTCCGATACCTTGAATTTTATGCGGACCAGGCTCACCACCCGATAAAATAGGTGAATCCAATGGTTCTACAGCAAATGTTTTAAAATCAGTATTGCGCGATTTTAACACTTCTGATATGCCAGTAATCGTTCCACCCGTGCCAACACCTGCCACCAATGCATCCACTTTGCCATCACAATCGTTCCAAATTTCTTCAGCGGTTGTTTGACGGTGAATTTCAGGGTTTGCAGGGTTTTCAAACTGCTGCGGCATAAATCCGCCCACAGTGTGTTCCACCAGCTCTGCCGCCTTAGCAATCGCACCTTTCATACCCAATTCAGCAGGTGTAAGAACCAATTCTGCACCCAATAACTTAAGCAATTTACGACGTTCCAAGCTCATCGATTCAGGCATTGTTAAAATACAACGATAACCTTTCGCACGCGCAATAAATGCCAACGCAATACCTGTATTGCCCGAAGTAGGCTCAATAATTACGCCGCCTTCTTTAAGCGAGCCATCTGCTTCGGCAGCTACAATCATGGCATTACCAATGCGATCTTTCACTGAGTTCAAAGGATTATAAAACTCACATTTCACTATAATTTCAGCATCCAAACCCGCACCAATGCGATTCAAACGAATCAGCGGTGTGTTCCCGATAGTTTCTGAAGCATTATTGTAAATAGCCATATCAACCCTCGATTACGTTTTGTTCAATCGGCTCAACATGCACACCATCTTGAGATTCCAGCCACTTTACCGATGCTTCAACCACATCCGTATCACCTTCAATTTCAAGACCAACCAGCCCCATACCTTCTTTCACTGCGGCAGTACGAATATTGGTAACGACATCAAATTCTTTTGCCAACTTCCAAATCACAGGCTCAGTCACTGCGCCTTGATCAAAATTCAAATAAACACGTAATTTCATCATTCACTCCTTGAAAATAAAAATGTTTGTTCAAGAGCAAGGCTTGGTGAATTTGAGAAGTGCCACGTATTAAAATACGTGAGCATCGCCAAATTCGCCGAAACGAAGCTATCGGGCAAACAGATTATTTTCCGCCTGCAATTGCAGGAACGATAGACACTTCATCCCCATCTTTTAACTCAGTATCGCGACCATTTAAAAAACGCACATCTTCATCATTCAAATAAACATTTACAAAACGACGAATCTCGCCATTTTCATCACACAAACGCTCTTTCATACCTGCATGTGCTGCTTCAAGATTATCAATCATTGCACCCACGGTCGCGCCTTCAATAGATACTTCATCAGCACCACCTGTTAATTTACGCAAAGGGGTTGGAATACGTACAGTTACAGCCATTTCATTCTCCTATTTTATAATTATTACTTTAAACGCTTAATACTATGCAACACCGTCGGCATCTGCCAACACATCAAATTCCTTCAAAGAAGCATTAATAATGCGTGGTTTTGTCACTTCATTCATCACCGCTTCCTGTGTTTTCAAGCCATTACCCGTAATACACAGCACAATGGACTCATCACGTGGTAATTTACCAGACTCAATAAGCTTCATTGCACAACCCAAAGTTACACCACCCGCTGTTTCTGCAAAGATACCTTCGGTTTCAGCAAGCAGTTTCATCGCAGCAATCACTTCTGCATCAGATACATCTTCAGCATAACCACCAGACTCATTAATCACTCTGTTAGCATAAAAACCATCGGCTGGATTACCAATTGCCAAAGATTTTGCAATGGTATCTGCCTTCACTGGATGAATCATATCCGTTCCATCTTTCACTGATTTTGCAATCGGTGAACAACCTGTAGCTTGCGCGCCATAAACGGCAGTTTGATTATCTTCAATCAAGCCAAGTTTGATGAATTCTTTAATCGATTTATCCACTTTGGTACAAAGTGAGCCCGATGCCATCGGCACCACCACATGCTTGGGCGCTTTCCAGCCCAGTTGCTCCATCATTTCATAACCCAATGATTTCGAGCCTTCGGCATAAAATGGGCGAACATTCACATTCACAAATGCCCAACCATACTTACCAGCTACTTCCGAGCACAAACGGTTTACATCATCATACTGACCACGAATACCGATAATCTTCGTACCAAAAATACCCGCACCCAAGATTTTACCCTGCTCCAAATCTTCAGGAATAAACACATACGATTCCAACCCAGCCGCAGCCGCATTGGCAGCCACTGAGCCAGCTAAGTTACCAGTCGAGGCACATGCCACTGTCTTAAAACCAAATTCCACTGCCTTGGATAAAGCTACAGAAACCACACGATCTTTAAATGATAAGGTTGGATAGCAAACCGAATCATTTTTAATATATAATTCTTTTACACCCAAAACTTTCTCAAGGTTTTTGGCACGAATCAATGGGGTAAAACCATTGTTTGCACCTACTTTTGGCTCACCATCAATTGGCAAAAGTTCTTTATAACGCCACATATTTTGAGGGCGTGATTCAATCAACTCACGGGTAAATTTACCTTCAAGTTTTTCATAATCATACACCACTTCCAGTGGGCCAAAACAAAACTCACAAACGTGTGTAGGCTGAATCTCATATTCTTCACCACACTCACGACATTTCAAGGCACGAACAATGCTTTCACTCATGTTTCTAACTCCAATCTAATAAACAGTTACCGAAATCCATAAACAAAAAAACCTCCGCGAGATAAGCGAAGGTTGAAAAGAAAATTGTTCGCAAAGAACAATCATAAACTCATCAACCCGACCATCATCGCTCTCGGTACAAAACCGAGCAGGCGTTGGCACCATTCTCTACATGTTTATTTTACACAAACTCTGTAGTCGGTTGCCGCAGTTTCATAAGGCCTGTAACCCTCCACTGCTCTGGATAAAAATCGGATCCAAAATATGTACGCCGCATTATTCGCATAACAGAAAAAAATGCAAGAATTTAAATCAACTTAGACTGGTATGTAACTATTCAGCATGCTTCCAAGCCCCTTCTCTCATTGAGGGGAGAAGGTGAATACCGCAGGCAAAGAGAGTGCCCTAGGGTAGAAGGTTGGGATGAGGGGTGACTTTCTCAAACATCAGCGCAACCATTCACCTCACCATCGACTCGCCCGATACCAGCGTTAGAAAATGCTCACTTACAGCAGTAAGTTGCGCTTTTCCGCCTTTCCTAAAAGCGCCTACTGTTGGTAGTCTCGAATAAATCAGCAGCAATCTGAACAGATACGAACCAATTTATAGCGATGCTGAATAGGGCACCTCGAAAAACCTCGCACGAGTTAAACGACGTTGATTTTCGCTCATAGCAAGGCGCAATGAAATGAGTAATAGCATCGCTATTGTCCAT
>Ga0256829_1001137_pt1 | contig 22901 bp, 33 predicted proteins | sample 131447metaG_FD_185979 | JGI IMG/M metagenome (GOLD analysis project Ga0256829, IMG submission 185979) | Hydrothermal vent microbial communities from Lau Basin, Pacific Ocean - 131-447 | ecosystem: Environmental > Aquatic > Marine > Hydrothermal vents | place: Pacific Ocean: Lau Basin | collected...
AATTGATCTCAAAGCATCTGCAAGCCCACGTCACCAGCGGGCTCCACTTTTCAGCACGCGCCTTTGGAATGCCGAATACATCCATCAATTGTTGTGCGGTGATCTGCATCTGATACGCCCCTCCATCAAGATATGGATGGAGCGGAGCCCGGCGATTGCCGAGCTCCCACATCACCCACAAGGCGCATCATGGGATATAAAAAAAAGAATCCCGCCGGAACTGCTTCCGGCAGGATAGGGTTTGAATCAGAGCCTAAGGCAGGGCTTATGGGGTTATCAACTTAACCATCACCGTTTTGAACAAGATAATTGCCATACCATCTGGAATATCTAAATATAGCCATCACCAGAGCAACCACGCTGGTCAAGGCATAGATGAACAATATTGTGCCAAGCAGCCTTAGTAGCGCCGGATTCCAGACGAATGCTTGAAATATGGCTATCATGAGCGCAAATGATTGAAGAAGCAGAAAATGCACAAAGGTCGCGGATACGCTCTGCATGATCGAAATGCCTTCCCGAACATCAGTTTCGGATAGCATTTGGTGAAAGCCTCTATCTCCAAAACCTATCAGCATGGCATATCCGCCCAAAGTAAACCCAAGAAGGTTCGGAAAGATATTCAATGCCTGTTTGGCTATTTCCCCAGTCTCCGCACCAACAAACAGCAACAGTCCAAATACAATTGAAAAATGAAAAAACGGGGATGTGCGTAACGCACCCCATCCGCCATAGGCAGTCCAGTATTTTTCAAAAATTGCCTTTAAAGATGCGCCTTTTGGATTATATTCTGACATGACAACCTCACTCAAAGGCGTGGCTATTCACCTCGCTTACCTGCCAACAGTGATGCCAGCCGTGAAACGTGTTTAATGAGGATATCCGTCACCCCATCACTATATGGATCATAGTCCAGCCTGAATATACGTGGGTGATTCGTGCTTTCAACATGCTCAATACTACCATCATCAGTGACTCCGTCAGCTAAAACCTTGCCATCGCTCTTTGTGGCAAGGCTCATGACAGCCTTGGTCTCAACATCAGGCTCTATCCCTCTCCGTGAACCATATGTTTCATGCAGCCGTTCAATTTTCTGCCTTCTCAAGCGCTTGGTGAAAGCTTCTTCCTCTGCTTCCAAATCGTCTCCATTGGGTATAGTGAATGATATTTCAAGCTTTCGATAGGCACGGAACCGGCTAAATATATCGTCAAGCTTCTCTTTGTCCGTTTCTATCTCAACATCAATCGACTGGAACCTTTCCTCTATACTTTCGTGGGAAAAGAGTCCTTCAAACAACTTCTTCATGGTTCTTGGTGATGGTGAGTGCTTAATTTTTGGCCAGAAAAGACGGTGGTTTTCTATGGAGAAAACATAAGGTATGCGGCGCAAGTTGGGTTTGAGGTGTTCTGGAACAGGAACCCCGTCAACAGGCTCAACCTCCAGTGAGTTCAACCAGTCCGCATCGGGATCAATGGAAAAGAACTTGTATATCACGCCATATATAAGCCCGCCATCTTCGGTGCATGATCCAATCATTCCATGATTATCACCCCATATTTTCGATATGAACTTGCCACGATGCACCATGTTGAACAACTCAAGATAATCCCGTTCACCTTCAATCGGCTGCATTTTTATATTCAACGCTGTTACCGAAAGCTGTCTACCCATTTTCCTATCCTCCTTAGTCTTTCAGTCAACACTCCACGGATTGCGATGGCCGCCGTGATACTCTCTGGCCAGGCCGGACTGCCGCCTCCTTTTTTCAAAACGGCCAATGGGGCCGTTTGTCAACAAGTTGGCCACTCATCACGTCCGTTTACCCATCCAGATGACGCGGCCGATGATGCGCAACTGCCCGGCCTCATCGGGGGAGAATCGTTGCTCATCGTAGGCCGGGTTGTCGGATTTGACGATGACAGTGCCATCGAATCGCGTCTGGATGCGCTTCACATAGAGCAGACCATTCAGATTCAGTGCATAGATGGCATCGTGCTCCACGCGATCGATGGAGAGATCGAGCAGCAGCAGATCGCCGGCCACCACCGTGGGCAACATCGAATCGCCGGAGGCGCGAATCAATGCCAGCCGCTGCGGATCGGCGCCCAGCTCGAAGCGCACCCATGCCGATTTGAACGCCAGATAATCAACAATCTGCTCGGAGTGGATCAGCGAACCGCCGCCGCAGGATGCCTCCACATCGTAGAGCGGCAGCTTGACGAACTCATCATCTTGATCGGCCGACAGTGATTCAATAGAGGGGCGCTGCGCCGGTTCACTGCCACGCCGATCTGTTTCGCCCGGCTCATCGTAGAACAGCGCGGCTGGTGAATCCGGATCCATGCCCGGTGGTAAAGGATTGGGTCGCTTGCCCGGCAAATACATGTCGCCGCGACCAGTAAGGAGCCAATCCAAAGATGCTGATGTTTTCATACTGTAACATACAACATCACGAAATGGAATCGACCCCCTTGCCTTGGCGGTAGCTAGTTTTCCCTTAGAAATTCCAAGGGATTCAGCAACATCAGAGTCTTTGTCTATGCCTTCAATTAACTTTATGCGATCAATCACGTCGCCAACTGTTGACAGTTCGTTATTCATGATTACAATTCGCCATAATTAGTAACCAAGTTATTACAAATTGCAACATGGTTACTTTTAACCAAACGGTCTCATTGGCCGTTTTGATGAAGAAAGGAGGTGCCACATTGACCGGATACCGACCAGCCCAGATCAAGGCGCTACTGCTGCTGCACGGCATTTCACAGACCGAGATCGCGGAAGCTATCGATTGCCACATTCAGCACGTCTCTGACGTCATCAACGGCCGCCGCAGCACCAAGCGTATCCGCGATGCCATTGCTGCTGCAGTGGAGCGCGACACCACCGAGCTCTGGCCCGATGAACGATTCCGCCGCCCCAGCGGCCGCATCGTCCGCCGCGCCGGATTCACACTGTAACACATCACACATCACCCACAGGAGAACCACCATGAGCCATGCAGCCACTGCTTTCTCTGACGAATCCCCCAGAACCATCACCTCTGAAATGATCGTTGAGATGGAAAAATATCGACGAAGCCGCCCTGGTCGCGGATTTGCAGAAGCGCGGGATAAATATGTCTGGTCTCGCATTTGCGACATGGAAACCAAATTTCGCCGTGGCCAACCGCTTACCGGGCCGATGCTCACCCTGCATGCGTTTACACATGAGGTTCGCGCCCTGATTCTGACTGCTGTGGCGCAGCTTGAACTTACTCATCGAGTTACTCATCGAGAACGGGCCAGATGTGGATGTCGTTGTTTCTCGCCTGAACAACGGCTGAGTTCCATGTACAAAGCGCGGCGCATAGCGGAGCCAGATGCGCCAGTGAAAGCGATCCTTGAAAACATAGTGGAGAGCCTGGATGTGTGAACGGATCAGCAAAAAGATGATCATTGACCTTAAGCTCACGCATGGGATAGGCCTCGTAAAAGGATCCGGCGCCCTGATCGCAATCAAAATGCATCCGTGTGATGCGAAGATCGTAGCTCATATCCCAATGGCTCATCTCTCGCATGGCATCTTCAATGTGCTGTGGTGTGGATGGGCTGAAGCTGGCGAGACCAAGCTCGGAAGCCTCTATATGAAAATACAAGGCGCACTGCATTGCGTTGCTGATTTGATGGCTTGCATAGTTGAACAGGGTCAAATCAATTTCAAACCCGCAACCTGGGCATTTCCATTGCCCGATCGCTCCGCGAACAAAGCAGACGCCACAGCCACCCTGCCGGGCGCAACGTATGCCATATCGATCAACAAATGGTTTCGTTTCCATGCCCCGAGATTACACATGCTGCAACCGCGTTGCAATTACAGTAATTGCAACATTTTCCACACCTCGGCTTTTGGAGGCGTGCAATGGCAGTGAGGTATTCCACACCACTCTCTCTGCAGGATGCCATCCACCGTTTGGTGCTGGGCGGCGAGCTGCGCATCACGGAGCTGGCCGACCGGCTGGGGTGGAGCGAGAGCAGTCTCTACCGGGCGGCCAACCCGTGCGACGAGGCTAACTTCCCCGTCACGCGGCTGATCCCGGCCATGCTGGCGCAGAATGATTATGGCCCGCTTCACCACATCGCCGGTCGGTGCGGCTTCGCGCTCTACAAGATCCCCAAAAAGTGGGGGAAAATGCATCCGGATGAGCTGGCTGACCTGCAAAAAGCCCAGGCCGATGCCGTGCATGCACTGAGTCAATTTTTTTCAGGCGAACTCACCCCTGATCAAGCCCGCACTGCGATTGACCGTGCCATCGGCAAATTGGCACGCGGCCGCCGCGCGGTAGATCACGGCATTAAACAGGAGGAGTTAGAACTATGAGTAAGTTCACAAGACCCACATTAAAACAGCTGATGGAAGACTCAGATAAATTAAAGCTCGGCAATGATGATCTGGAGGCATTCTTCACCAGGCTTATCCATGCCCGGCCCGATCTGGCGCGGCGCGCTTACCGTGAAATCATCCTTAATGATGACGTTTGCCTGTTCGACAGGGATGAGCGGGCTCATTTGGCCGGGTGCATTGTGGATGCTCGGCGGGATCTGCTGCTGAACCCTCTATCTCAGAACGGGGTCGGATCAACCGACGAAAACGCAACATCATGAACCGACCATTTCATATTTGTCGGCTGAATCACGAAGGTGGTTTTATCCAACCTCTGAATGACATCCTTGATTTCAGGCGCCGCCTCTTTGCTCTGCCATGTAAAGCGAGCGCGAATCGTATCGGTGGCAAGCATAAGGTGAGGCAGATCGGCGGTATCAAAAGCAAGGTATACAGGGCACACCTGATCGCCTGCATTGAGCGCCTCCACCAGCTTCATGAACTGTTCCAACTCATCAATAAAGGTCATTTCTATCTGTTTATTCATTCGATTATCTCCTCTGTTTCAGGTTTGGGAATCGAAAGCATAGGAGATGGCCGGGGTTGCGTCATGCGCCCCGGCAACTTTAACCATAAGGAGGAACAACCATGAAGCCAAAAGCCGACAACACCCTCAGCGATGGACGCCAGGTCGGGATGCCAGAATTTGTCGAGACCTTATTAAGGGGCGGTGCATATCACATATCAGGCACAATCATTTTTAACGCCAACAACAACTCGATTGACTTTCAGGGTTGCACATTCACCCCTATCGACCCATCGAAGGTCGCGTCGGGAAACGTGATCGCCGAACTATGAAGATCAACAGCAAAAAACACAGCGCGCAGGTGGGGCGGATTTTCCAGATCATCGAGACGCTGGCCGGGCATGAGTTCGATCCGCTGGCCACCAGCGAGGTGGCCAGAGCTGTGGGCGTTGCCGCGCCGACGGCCACGCGCGATCTGCAGGCAGCGGCGCACTACGGCTGGGTGGAGCGCACGCCGGATGGCAAATGGCGGCTGCAGGCGCGCCGCATGACCAATATCGCCGTGGCTGTGCAGCACGGCATCCAGCGCGCCCGCAGCAAATTTGAGGATGACGCGAACAATTACACCAGGAGTGCATACTGATGATTGATATCGACCCGATTGAAGAGGCTGACAAGGCGCGCATTGGCAGTGAGGCGGAAGCCTCTGTTGCCGAAGCTGATCAGCAGCGACTGATTGCCAGGCGGCGGGAGAGCGAGCTCAAACATATCGCCGCGGATCTGCCCGAGGATGAGGCATCATTATGGATGTATGCCGAGCACTCTCTGGCGCAATCTGCTATCTCCATGATCGATGCCGGCCGCGCCCTGATCAAGCTGAAAGAGACGCTGCCGCATGGCGATTTTCAGGCCGGCATCAAGGAGCGCGGCATATCCCCGCGCACTGCCCGGAAGATCATGGCCAGCGCCCGCAGGTTTGCCGATCGCTCGGAGAAGTTCCTCAAGCTGGGGCGCTCCAAGCTGTATGCCTGTATGGATCTGGATGATGATGATCTGGATGCGCTGGAGGATGGCAAATCTATTCTGGATGTGGATCTGGACAAGATGGATCGGATGACCACTGCAGAGCTCAGAGCCGCCATCCAGAAGCGTGAAGCTGATCTGGCAATCAAAGATCAACTGCTGGAATCGAAAAACAAACAGATTGATGCGGTGGCCGAAGAGAATGAGCAGCTCAAAGGCACCATCACCACGCCGGAGGATGCGCCGCAGGTGCGCAATATCCGCACGCACGGCGATGAGGCGGAAGCCAAAATGATCCTGCTGCGCGGCATGGCGCATCAGCTCTCGGTGGAGGCTGCCGCCGCCAACCCGCATGAAGTGGCGGCGCTGACCGGCGTGCTGGATCGGATTCGCACCGAACTGGCGCTGGCCTATCGGCTGCTGGAGGAGGCCGATCCGGCCTATCAGGCGTGCGATGAGCTGGCCGGCAAGGAGGATTGGCAGCCGGATATGATCGATGGCGCGGCGAATTGAGATGGATATTCTGCGTGAAGCCGCCAACGCCATTGCCGCCTGCGGGCACAAAGAGAAGGGCAAAGTGGCCGCCCGCTATGCCGAGATGATCGGCAAAAGCGTGCCGACGCTCTACCGCACCTTGAAGCGCGAGGGATTATATGTTTCGCAGCGCAAGCGGCGGGCTGATGCCGGGGCGGTGCGGGTAGATGTATCGGAAGAGCAGATGCTCAAAACAATGGCCATGCGGATGACAAGCAAGCGCAACACCGGCGCTGTGGAGATGCCTGCCGAGGTGGCGATTGAGATCGCGGAAGAGGCCGGCGTGATCCCGAAAGGGGCGCTATCCGCCTCCACGCTAAACCGGCATCTGCGCCGCATGCAGGCCGATGAGCGCGCGCTGCTGGCCGCCACGCCACATATCAACATGCAGAGCCTGCATCCGAACCATGTGCATCAGGTCGATCCGTCGGTCTGCCTGCAGTGGGATATCGATGATAAAGGCGCCAATGAGCGCGATATGCTGCGCGAATACTACAAAAACAAGCCGCAAAACGTGGCGAAGATCACCGGCAAACGCACCAAAAAACTGCTGCGCTATGTGCTGACCGATCATTTCAGCGGCCATATCGAAGTGAAATATTATTTTATCGCCGGTGAATCGGCGGTGGCGCTGGTTGATTTTCTTGTCCACTGCTGGTTTCCGAAGCAGAGCGGCAACCCGTTTCAGGGCGCCAGCGATATCCTGCTGTGGGATGAAGGCTCGGCCAACACCAGTCATCCGGTGAAGAGCCTCTGCGATGCCGTGGGTGTGGAGATCCTCACCCATCTGCCCGGCAACCCGCGCGGCAAGGGGCAGGTGGAGTGCGCCAACCGCATTGTGCAGAGAAACTTTGAATCACGCATGCGCATCTCGCCGCCGAAGAGCCTGGATGAGCTGAATCGGCTGGCGGCGGCGTGGTGCCTGTACTACAACTCCGGCAAGGTGCATTCACGCACCCAGCACACGCGCGACAGTGTCTGGCAGACGATCAAACCGGAGCATCTGCGCACCTTTGCCGCCACGCCGGATGAGGTGCGCATGCTGGCGCAGCTCAAGCCGATGACCCGCAAGATCAGGGGCGACTACACCATCACCATCGCCTCGCGCGGCAATCAGCTGACCTACCGCCTGAGCGAAATCCCCGGCATGGCGCCCCGCAGCACAGTGCAGGTGCGCCGCAACGCCTTCACGCCGGATACCATCCAGGTGCGCATCTGCGATGACGATGCGTGGATCGAAGTTCAGCCGTTGCAATACGCCAGCGGCAAGGCGGGCGGCTTTGAGATCGGCGCGCCGATCATCGGCGAGAGCCATGCATCACTGCCCGATACGCTGGCTATGCAGCGCGAACGCGCCATGACGCTAGACGCATACAACGTGGATACGGATCGCGAGGCGACCAACGCCCGCAAGCGGCGTGAGAAACCCTTTGCCGGCATCGATGCGATGGCGCCGATCACCAACTATGAAGCACCAACTTATATGCCGCGCACCAGCACCGAGCTCGATATCCCGACAACCGCTGCGCCTGAAATCAAGCCGATGAGCCTGTTCAAAGCGATGCAGATCATCGCCAACCGGCATGGCCGGCTGAGCGCGGATCAGCATGCCGATCTGGCCAGGGCATATCCGGACGGCATGACGCAGGATCAGATCGATGACTGGATTACAGCGCAATCCGAGCCATCACAGAAACCAGCCCTCAGGGCGGTATCATAACAAAATAACAAAGGAGAACGGAGGCATGACATGGCACACCCACAACGCAATGACCCACCGCATATTGGCAGGCCACGCAGCAGCATCATTATCGGCGGGGATGATTCGATGACGCTCGATTTCACCAAGCGGCCGAAAACACCCATCAAACTGAAACGGATCATGCTTGATCTGGGGATATCCACCGGGGATGTGGCTGCAGCAGTCACCAAGAGCGACGGCAGCCATGTCAGCCGTCCGCTGATCAGCCTGACGCTCAATCACGGCCGCATCCCCGGCACGATCCCGGATTATCAGCAGCAGATCGAAAACTATCTGATGTCTCGCGGCATACCCGATGAGGTGATTGATTCCATCTGGGATCTGGAGCCGGGCGGCTCAAATGTTATCCCGCTCGGCGCACAGCCGGACAGAACAAAAAAACCAGACCATTTTTCAGAAACACTCAAGGAGGCTGAGATGCTCACACCCACAACCATGAAACATTTTCACCTGTTCCGGAATCCGTTTTTGGATGACGTGCAGCAAAGCTCGGACGTGTTCATGTCCGAAAGCCACGCCTACGCCCACGCGGCGATGATGGACGCGGCCAAAAACGGCGGCTTCGTCGCCATCTGCGGCGAATGCGGCGCAGGCAAATCGATTATGCGGCGCAAGCTGATCGCTGAGCTCAACGAGATCGGCGATGTGCGTGTGATCGAGCCGCAGACGATCGACAAAAACGAGCTGACCGCAAGCCATATTCTGGATGCCATCATCTGCGATCTGGACCCAGATGCTAAGCCAAGGCGAACCAAAGAGGCCAAAGCGCGGCAGGTGCGTAACGCACTGTTGGCCAGTTCGCGCGGCGGCATGCGCCATGTGCTGATTATCGAGGAGGCGCACGATCTATCCGTGCCGATGATGAAGCAGCTGAAAAGGCTGTGGGAGATTGAAGATGGCTATCGCAAGGTGCTCGGCATCATTCTGGTCGGGCAGCCTGAGCTGCAGGTACGGCTGAACCGGCAGACCCATCCGGAGATGCGCGAAGTGATCCTGCGCTGCCTGATCGGCACACTGGAATCGCTGCATCGCAACGATTGTGAACAGTACATCTGCCTTAAATTTGCGCGTATCAATAAACCTGTAGATGAGGTGCTGGCTGATGATGTGGTGGATGCTGTGATGGCACGGCTGACCACGCGCGGCGGCTATCCGACCGTGTATCCGCTCTACATCAACAATCTGATCGCCAAGGCGATGAATGTCGCCGCCCAGATCGGCGCGCCACTGGTGACCGGCGAGATTATTCGGGAGGTGTGAGGTGGAGATCGAACAGCTTAGAAGTATGACCGACACGCAGCTGGATCTGTTGGCGGATCGCTATCTCAAGCAGCGGATGGAAGCGCGCGGCATCAGCTTTGAAACCTATCTGAGTAATCCGCGCCGATTCGATGGGCGCGATGCAATGGGACAGTCAAGCGGCGGCATCTGTGCATGGTGCGAACGCTGGTGGAGTCGCCGGGCAGGCGGCCTGAATGAGCAGGATATCTGCCCGGAATGCGCACGGCGGATGGCACGCCTGGGCGGGTATCATGGGCGATGATACGGCTATTTTTGCACTGTTGCTGATGGCGGTGCTACTGATTTTTAACATTATCGTCTGGATTGCAGACGATATGAGCGCCACGCGCAAGGAGTATGACGAGCTGGAGCGGTGGCTCAACAATGAAACAAAAGGAGATGATCATGGCAAGACGCACCACACAACGCATTAAAACCAACGCAGTCGGCCCGGTGCCGCAAAACAGGGAGCAGGCGCGCGAATATATCCTGCGCATCGAAGCGACGATGAACGATCAGATTCAGAAGATCAAAGATAAGTATCAGGCCCTGGCCGCACCGCATGCCGAGCAGATCACCGAGCTCTCCAAAGGCGTGCAGACATGGTGCGAGGCGCACCGCGACGAGCTCACCAACGGCGGCCGGCGCAAATCGGCGGATCTGGGCGCCGGTGAAGTGCAGTGGCGCACTCGTCCGCCGAAGGTATCGCTGCGCAATATCCCGGGCGTCATCGAGGGGCTGAAATCGCTGGGGCTGAAGCAGTTTCTGCGTACCAAGGAGGAGGTGAACAAGGAGGCGATTCTCGCCGATCCGGAAGCGGCTCAAAACGTGAAAGGCATCACCATCACCCAGGGCGAAGATTTCGTGATCAAGCCGCATGAGAGCGAGCTTGAGGAGATAGCGTGATGAAGTTGTCCACTGAGCACACTGAGATAAAAAGGCATCTGAGTGCTTTGCGCTTTGCAGCGAAAGAATTACTGGCCACCATTGATCTGCATACCGACTGCATGACTAATGATATTGATCGGTCATCTCTGGATGATTATATCGAAGCCTTGGAACAAGCCCTGGAACAATCGTCATGAAGATCACCTGCCCATCCTGCGGCGCTGGCGGATCGATTGGCCTGTTTATCGCCGATGCCGATGCGCGCAAGGCGGTACTGGCTGCCGCCAAACTACCCAGCGATTGCGGCACATGGGTGCTCAAATATATCGCCCTGTTCGCGCCTCAGGAGCGATTCCTCACCACGTCGCGCGCCGCAAAACTGATCACAGAGTGCTGTGATATGATTATCGATGGCGTGGATTTCGATCGCGACCGCATCAAAGCGCCATCGTATGTCTGGAGCCGGGCGATGATGCAGATGCTGGAGCAGCAGGAGCTGCGCCGGCCGATCAAAAATCACCACTATCTGTTGCGTATCGTACAATCTATTTTGAATAAGCGCTGTGATCCTGAGCCGGCTGTGCGCGGTAGAAATAGTGGCGGGAGTGTCACCATACGCTCGGCGGCGATGCAGCCGATATCTGAAGCATTGCCGGACAATGCTGCCGAGCAGGCACTACCGGAAGTGCCAATAGATGAAGAAGATAAATGGCACACGCTCGCACGGGAGGCCCTGATTAAGGAAGGGTTCAACCCGAAGTTTGTTCCGCTACCGATAGTTGCTGTAAAAGCCAAAGAAATGTATGCGGATGCACAATCATAACCGCAAACGAATGGCATCACCCACAATGATGATCGTTCGGAGGCAAGGCATGAAAAATGAGATTAACAGGCACAGCGTGTTGGCAGCGCTCTCCAATCATATCGGTGTCTGCAAAGGCATCAGTGCTGTGGACTTGGTGGTGGAGATTACATGGCGGTCGCCAAGGCCGGCGCAGTGCAGAAAACTGCGCCAAGTGATTGAAGCGCTGCGCCGCGAAGGTCAGCATATTTGTGGGCATCCATCATCCGGATACTTTATTGCGTCAAATGAAGATGAACTCAATGAGACATGCCGATTCCTGCTGGATCGCGCCATGACCACGCTCACCCAGGTCTCCAAAATGAAGAAAGCCAGCCTGCCCGATCTGCATGGTCAGTTGGGGCTGAAGATATGAGTGTGACCGTGCGGAAAGTGAAGTGGGCAGCCGCATATTTGCGACCGACTGAAATGCCATCGGTGACATGTCCGCGCGTGAAAGATTGGCTCAGCGGAGAGGTGGGCGAGGCGGTGATGGGGATTATGTATTGCAACGCCTGCGCATACGCTCGGGAAATGTATATCAATTACGCGGATCAAAATGGCGAGGTGCACTGTGCCGCAGGGTAAGAGTAGCCACGATTATCGGCGCGCCGAGTTGGGCAAGATTCATATCGCAAAAAAAGAGCTGGGGCTGGATGATGACACCTACAGGGATATCCTCTGGGCGGTCTGCCGCGTCCGCTCTGCCGCCGATCTGGATAGCCAGGGGCGATTTAAGCTGCTGGCGCACTTCAACTACCTTGGATGGAAACCGGCGCGCAGCAAACGGCCAAAGATGGACGCGCAATCACGCAAAATATGGTCGCTCTGGTACCAGTTGAAAGATGCCGGCCTGCTGGCCAATGCATCGGCAAAATCACTGCGCACCGAAGTAAAAAAGCTGACTGGGCGCGATGACCTGCGCTTCTGCGATTCCGAGCAGAAAAATATGATGATTGAATGCCTGAAAAAATGGCTTGCTAGAGAATCATGACCGCGCTGACAAACGATCAGATCAAAGAAATATCAGAGTGCTGTAACCCCGAAGACCTGCCTGGTGACCTAGTGGATGTGGCGGAGGTTGTTGGCGTATTCAAGGCTCTTTTATTGGGGTACCACTTGGGGTGCGGAAGAATCTACATTAAGCCTTGGAATGATGACCCGAAACGATGGTCAAAAGACGTTGCACTCATGGTGGAATTATTGGGTGAAAATGATGCAAAGGCGATCGTCGATAACTTCAGCCCATTTGATACGGGGGCGCATGTGGATATCCCCAGATGTGAAAAGTTTTGGCGACAATGGCGAAACAAAGTAATTTGCCTGTCAACAGGAATGCGACAGATCGACCTTGCTCGCAAACACCGCCTCACAGATCGACAAATCAGAACCATCCAGAAACAGGCTCGATCAAACCCAAATCAACAGGAGCTGTTTTGATTGTAATCGCCTGAAAACACCCCATTACAATTCATTGCACTATTTGTAATCAAATTTCAAAACACCCTTACAAAAGACCTTAATCACTCAATATCGATCTAACCTGAGATCAATTTATATCACCTCAGCCCATATACTTATATCACCTCTGATCACCTCCCCATCACAACGCAAACCACCGACAAGACAATAGAGGCCACGAGCAGCTCAGAACCAATTAAAAGCCACGGTGAACTCATCCTGCTGGCTGATGACGAGGCAGTGGTGCGCGAAACAACAGCCACCATCCTTATCGATATGGGCTATCGGGTGCTACTGGCTGCAGATGGACAACAGACGCTCGATCTATTCAGCTCACACAGTGATGAGATCGACCTAGCCATTCTGGATGTCGTCATGCCCCGTGGCTGTGGCACAGAATTAGCCGAAAAAATTCATGCCCGCAATCCAGATTTACCGGTCATCTTCATGACCGGCCACGACAAACAGCTATTTATCGAAACACACGAAGAGATAGACAAAGCCAATATATACGCCAAGCCACTCAATTTCGACGCACTCAACCGCCGTATTCGTCAAGTACTGGAACATTAATCCTTACAGCAATTATTCAGCTTCATGCTGGAACTGTTCAGATCGCCCATGGATTGTTCGATAGCAAGGCGAACACGCGCAATGTGCTGTTGCACATGAGCATGTTCAACGCCGCTAGCGGGCAAACCGTGGGATGAGCTGAACAGTTACCCCTTACACTCAGACGTTTCGGCAAATCATCGATTCCGATATGGTTCATGCTGCAAAGCAGACAGGATGGAGGGTGAGATGACAGCATTGGCATCGATTCAACAGATCAAAACAGCCATGCAGCAGCAGGTGCTGGGGCAGGAGCGGGTGGTGGATGCGCTGCTCACCTGCCTGCTGGCCAACGGCAATCTGCTGCTGGAGGGGTTACCCGGCACAGCCAAGACGCGCTCGATCAAGACGCTGGCACGGCTGCTGGAAGCTGATCTCGGCCGCATTCAGTTCACCGCCGACCTGCTCCCCTCCGATGTCACCGGCACGGAGATTTTTCAGGAGGTCGATGGCGAGCAGCGGCTCACCTTCCAGCCCGGGCCGGTGTTCAATTCGCTGGTGCTGGCCGATGAGATCAATCGCGCCCCGGCCAAGGTGCAGGGCGCGCTGCTGGAGGCGATGGAGGAGCGGCAGATCACCGTTGCCGGCACCACCCACCGCCTGCCCGAGCTGTTCATGGTGCTGGCGACACAGAATCCGATCGAGCAGGAGGGCACCTATCCGCTACCGGAGGCGCAGATGGATCGCTTCCTGATGAAGATCGACATGGGCTATCCGGCCGATGAAACCGAAATCGCCATCATGCGGCTGGTGCGCGGCGAGGAGCAGGCCGCTGACCAGACGCTGCCGAGCATCCCGCAGTCGGCGGTGTTTGATGCGCGCGCGCAGGTGCACGCCATCCACATGGCCGAGTCGGTGGAGCGCTATATTGTCGATCTGATCATGGCCACGCGCGAGCCGACCCGCTACGGCGGTAATCTGGCGGACTGGATCGATGTCGGCAGCAGTCCGCGCGGCACCATCGCGCTGGATCGCTGCAGCCGCGCCCACGCTTGGCTGGGCGGCCGCGATTTTGTCGATCCCGACGATGTGCGCGCGGTGCTGCCCAACGTGCTGCGCCATCGACTGATCCTCAGCTACAAGGCGGTCGCCGACGGTGTCAGCGCCGATCAGGTGATCGACGCAATCATCCGGCAGGTGGCGGTGCGCTGACGGAGCGCGTTGTGGATGACACACGCATCTACGCCGAGCTGAAGCCGCTGATTGCACTGCAACAGCAGGCGGCTGGTTTTACCTTTCTGCCGCGCCAACCGGTGCACAGCGTCCTCTCCGGCCGCCACGGCTCGCGGCTGCGCGGGCGCGGGCTGAACTTCGAGGAGCTGCGCCACTATCGCTACGGCGACGACATCCGCACCATGGATTGGAAGGTGAGCAACCGCACCGGCAAACCGCATGTGCGCGTCTTCAGCGAGGAGAAGGAGCGGCCGGTGCTGCTGCTGGTCGATCAGCGGCTCAATATGTTCTTCGGCAGCGTCCACAAGATGAAGTCGGTGGTCGCCGCCGAGCTAGCCGCCATTGCCGCTTGGCGGGTGCTGGCCAGCGGCGACCGTGTTGGCGGGCTCATCTTCAACGATACAACCATCGAGGAGGTGGCGCCGCAGCGCAGTCGCAACACGGTGCTGCAGCTGCTGCACCGCGTCATCCGCCAAAACCACCAGCTGCGCGCCGATGCCGACACGCCGCCGAATGCAGCACAGCTCAACCACGCCCTCGCCGCCGCCGAACGGCTCTGCGGCCACGACTATCTGATTGTGCTGATCAGCGACATGAGCGGCTGGGATGCCGAGTCGCTCAAGCGGGTCAAGCGGCTGGCGCGCCACAACGATCTCCTCGCTGGACTCGTCTTCGATCCGCTCGAGCAGGAGTTGCCGGCGGATACGCGGCTGCTGCTCAGTGATGGGCAGCTGCAGATGGAGGTCGATACCCGCGCCGATCAGCTCGCCGCGCAGTTCCGCGCCGATTTTGACTCCGGCGTAAGCGGCCTGCAGCAGGAGCTGGGCAAACACCATATTCCGGTGCTGCCGATCGACACCGTGGCACCGGTGGCGGTACAGCTGCGCCAGATCCTCGGCGCCAAACTAGCGCAGCAGCACCGCGCAGGATGAACGTGATCTGATGCGCCCGGAACTGACCGACACCTTCGGCAACTATGCCCTGCACGGCATCGACGAAATCATCCTGCCGCCACCGGTATCGTGGTGGCCGCTGAGCGCGCCGGGCTGGCAGTTCCTCGCCGCCCTGCTGCTCTGCGCGGCGGCGTTTTACACTGTGCGCGCCATCCGCCGCTATCGCCGCAACCGCTATCGTCGCGAGATCCTGCAAGCGATCGAAACGCGCCGCCAACAGGGGCAACAGGCAGTGCTGCACTATCTGCCCGAGGCGTTGAAGCTAGCCGCGCTGGCCGCCTTTTCGCGCCATGCGGTGGCGCAGTTGAGCGGCGAAGCGTGGCTCGACTTTTTGGAGCAGCACTGCGCCGCGCTCACCTTCAATGATGCCATCGGGCGTCTGCTCTGTGTGATCGACTATCAGCCGCCGGCGGCGTGGCAGTTCAGCGATGCCGAGGCGGAGGCGTTGATTGCGCGCTGCTGCCGCTGGATTCGCGAGCATGAGGCGGCCGATGTTTGAGCTGGCGCACCCTTGGATGCTGGCGCTGCTGCCGTTGCCGCTGCTGATCCACCGCTTCGCGCCCGCCTACCGCCAGCGGCAGGATGCGATCCGCGTCCCCTTTTTTCGCCGCCTGATCGCGCTCACCGGCCAGCAGCCCGGCAGCGGCGCCATCATCCATGAGCGGCTGCTGTTTCAGAAAATCTGGCTGCCGCTGAGCTGGCTGCTGCTGGTTGTCGCGCTGGCCGATCCGCTCTGGTTGGGCGCACCGATTGAGCAGACGAAGTCGGCGCGTGATCTGATGGTCGCCGTCGATCTCTCCGGCTCCATGGCGGCGCGCGATTTCAGGCTCCCAAATCATCAACCGTTGGATCGGCTGGGGGCGGTAAAACAGGTGCTGCGTCAATTCGCCGAGCGGCGCGCCCACGATCGGCTCGGGCTGATTGTCTTCGGCGATGCGCCCTACCTGCAGGTGCCGTTCACCGAAGATCACCGCCTCTGGCGCACGCTGCTCGATGAGACGGCGATCGGCATGGCGGGGCAGAGCACCGTGTTCGGCGACGCCATCGGGCTGGCGATCCGCCAGTTTGAGCAGAGCAAAACCAAGCACCGTGTGCTGATCATGCTCACCGACGGCAACGACACCGGCAGCACCATGCCGCCGATTGAAGCAGCCAAGATCGCGGCAGCGCGCGGTGTGAAAATCTACATCATCGCCGTCGGTGACCCCGCCACGGTCGGTGAGGAGGCGCTCGATCTGGAGACCATGCAGCGCGTCGCCAGCATCACCCACGGCGGCCTCTATCAGGCACTCAATCGCGATGACCTCGTGCGCGCAGCAGCCACCATCGAGCAGCTCGAACCGGTCACCTTTGAGCGCCTCGCCTTTCAACCCAAGCGGCGCCTGTTCCACTATCCGCTGGCCATCATCCTCTGCGGCTACCTGCTCTTCTTCCTGCGCATGGCGCTGCGCCTGCGCACGGAGCAACGCGCATGAGTGCTTTTCTCGAGCAATTCCTAGCGCATTTCCACTTTCTCCGCCCGTGGTGGTGGCTGGCCGCGCTGCCGCTCTACTGGAGCCTGTGGCAGTTGCACCGCGCCGGGCAGCCGCAGCGCAAATGGCAACAGCTGATCGCGCCGCATCTGCTCGATGCCATCCTCCTGCAGCACCATGATCGCCGCCGCATCTCCCCGCTGACGCTCGCCGCCCTGCTGCTGCTCCTCACCCTCACCGCACTGGCCGGCCCGAGCTGGCAGCGGCAGGCCTCGCCACTGGCCGAGCAGGCGGCGACCATCGTCATCATGCTCGACGCCTCCGAATCAATGGCGCAGCAGGATCTGCAACCCACACGTCTGGCGCGCGCCAAGCAGAAGATCCGCGACCTGTTGCAACTGCAGCGCGGCAGTCGCATCGGGCTGATTGTCTATGCCGGCTCGGCACACAGCGTGATTCCGCCGACCAGTGATCCGCAGGTGATCACCAGCTATCTGGAGGCGATCTCCACCACCATCATGCCGGTGGCGGGTAAAGCGCCGGAGCTGGGGCTGCCACTGGCACAGCAGATGCTGGGCGAGCACGTCGGCAATATCCTCATGCTCGGCGATGGCATCGGGCCGAACAGCATCGCCGCCTTCAGCCGCTTCTTTGCCGAACAGCCACACCAGCTATTGCTGCTCGGCGTCGGCACTACGCAGGCGGTGGGGCTACCGCTGGAGGAGACGCAGCTGCGCAAACTCGCTGCGGTGAGCCACGGCGTCTATCAGCCGCTCACCATCGACCGCAAGGATGTCAAAGCGTTGCAGCGCCGTATCATCACCCAAGCAGAGAATAACAACGACCGCACCCGCCCATGGATCGACGCCGGCTACCTGCTGCTCTACCCGATCGCGCTGTTGCTGCTCTTCTGGTTCCGCCGTGGCTGGTCGCTGAACTGGCAGCTGGCGCTGCTCTGCGCACTCTTGCTGAGTCAACCGCTGCCAGTGATGGCGGCAGAGCAAACGGAGCGTGAACCGGCAACCTCGTGGCAACAGCAGTGGATGCAGCTCTGGCTCACCCCCGACCAGCTCGGCCGCTACTATCTGAAGCGCGGCGAATATCTGCGCGCCGCCCGCAGTTTCGACAATATCTACTGGCGCGCCGTCGCCTACTACCGCGCCGAACATTTCCAAGCGGCCGCCGAACTCTTCGCGCGCATCCCGACAGTGGCCGGCTACTTCAATCTCGGCAACGCCTACGCCCACGCGCGCCGCTATCTGCGCGCCGTGCAGGCCTACAACCAAGCGCTCAAATTGCAGCCCGATCACGCCGGCGCACTGAAAAACCGTAAGCGGGTGCAGCAGATCATCGATGAGACCCAGCAACTGAGCGACAGCCAGCTGGCCGAGGATGAGGAGGCGTCGCAGGAGCTGGGCGATGCGCCGAAAACCTCCGAAGGCTCCGAGCGCAAACAGTATGCGAAGCGGCAGCGCCAACAGCTCACCGCCGAAGAGGCGCTCAACAATGCGGCGATCAACGCACTCTGGATGCGACAGGTGCAGAAAGATCCAGCGCGTTTCCTGCGCGCGAAATTCCACATGCAATTGCAGGGGACGCAGCCATGAAGCGCATCCTTCAGCTCATGTTCGCCGCGTTGGCGCTGCTGCTAACCTGCTCGGCATCGGCCACGCCGAACACGCCCACGCTGAGCGACCTGCAGCGCGAAGGACGGCTGCAGCTGAAGGCGTGGATTGAGCCGCAGCATGCCGTGGCACGTCAGCAGCTCAATCTGCAGATCGAGATCGCCACCGACCGCTGGTTTGCGCGCGGAACGGAGATCGGCCACATCGAGGTGAATGATGCCATCGTCATGCGCCGCGAGAGTTTTGCTGTCAACGCCACCCGCCGCATCGATGGCGAGACATGGAGCGTGCAGCGCTGGCAGATCGCCATCTATCCGCAGCACGCCGGCCGCTATCAGATTCCGGCCATCACGGTGAAGCTATCGATTGCCGGCGAACCGGGCGGCAGCGCCATCGAAGGCCAGCTGCAGACGACGCCGTTTACTATTGACGTCGCCCAACCGCCCGGCATGGCGGCGGATGCAGCCTGGCCTGCGACACCGCAAATGACGGTGGAAGAGCAGTTCGACAAACCGCTGGATCAACTGAAACCGGGCGATGCCGTCATCCGCACCATCCGCATCACCGCCGCCGATCTGCCGGCGATGATGCTGCCAGCCCTGCACGCAGCCGCGCCCGATGGCCTCGCAGCCTATCCGAAAACGCCCCAACTCACCGACCGCAGCCATCGCGGCGACTACCGCGCCGAACGGCTGGAGCAGATCACCTACGTCGCCGTAAATGGTGGCGACTTCACCCTGCCGGCGCGCCAATACCACTGGTGGAACATCAACACGCGGCAACTGGAAACCATCGAGCTGCCCGCTCACACCATCCATGTCACCGGCAGCGCCCCGCCTCGCTGGCAGACCAAGACGCTCATCATCGGCGCGCTGCTCCTGCCGCTCATCGCTGCCGCATGGCGCTACGTCGCCCGCCGCCGCACCGCACAACCCGCACAGATGAGCGAAAAAGTGATCCTGCGCGCGTTCCAGCGCGCCTGTGCATCGGGCGCAACCGATCAGGCCATCCACCACTTCTACCGCTGGCTCGACCACTACAGCGATCCGCCCAGCCGCGAAGCACGCGCCTACCTCGCCCGTTTCCCGCAGCCCACCCTGCACGACAGCTTTGCAGCGATCCTAGCACAGCACTACGCCAAACAGCCCACCGCCAGCTACGATCTCCATCAGTTTTACACCATCTGGAGAGAGGCTCTGCAGCAGCATACGCGGCAGACAACCCATCCACCGCGCACGTTGAATCCGAGACTCAATAACGAATTGTGATCTGCTCCACTGCGGCGCGTGCCTTCTGGCGTGCCGCTTCGATGCTGTCGCCACGGGCAAGCGCCACTGCCATGCGCCGCTTGCCGTGCACAGCCGGCTTGCCGAAGATGCGCAGCTGCGTATCGGGCTCGGCGAGCGCCTGCTGCAGCTGACCGAAGGCGAGCTGATCGGAGTCCCCCTCCACCACCAGCGGACAGGAAGCGGCCGCGCCATGTTGCACGATATTGGGAATCGGCAGGCCGAGGATGGCGCGCGCATGCAGGGCAAACTCGGAGAGATCCTGCGCCATCATCGTCACCAGCCCCGTGTCGTGCGGGCGCGGCGACACCTCGCTGAATATCGCCCGATCGCCCTGAATAAAGAGCTCCACGCCGAACAGCCCGTAGCCGCCCAGCGCATCGGTGACCGATTGGGCGATATGGTGCGCCGCCGCCAACGCCTCGGCCGACATTGCCTGCGGCTGCCACGATTCGCGGTAGTCACCATCGATCTGCAGATGGCCGATCGGTTGACAGAAAGCGGTGCCATCGCGATGACGCACTGTCAGCAGCGTGATCTCGTAATCAAAATCGACAAACCCCTCGACAATCACCTTGCCCCGGCCGGCACGCCCGCCCTGCTGGGCGTAGCGCCACGCCGCCGCCAGTTCATTGTCACTGCGAATCACTGACTGCCCCTTGCCCGATGAGCTCATGATCGGCTTGACCACACAGGGCAGACCGATCTCCGCCACTGCGGCGCGAAACGCCGCCTCATCGGCGGCAAAGCGGTAGGGCGAGGTCGGCAGTCCCAGCGTCTCAGCAGCCAGCCGGCGGATGCCCTCGCGGTTCATGGTCAGCTGTGTCGCACGCGCAGTCGGGATGACGCAAAAACCCTCCGCCTCCAGCTCCGCCAGCGTGTCGGTGGCGATCGCCTCCACCTCCGGCACAATCAGATGCGGCTGCTCGGCCTCAATCAGCGCCCGCAGCGCCGCACCATCGAGCATATTGATCACATGCGCCCGATGCGCCACCTGCATCGCCGGCGCATCGCCATAGTGATCCACCGCCACCACTTCGACACCGAAACGCTGCAGCTCAATGGCCACCTCTTTGCCCAGTTCGCCGGCGCCAAGCAGCATCACCCGCTTGGCGCGCGCCGTCAGCGGCGTGCCGATCTCCACGCCGTTTTCGTCGCAATTCTCATCTCTACACATCGTGATCTCTCCGTTTATATCGACAGTGTCACCGGCCAGCCCAGCTGCCGAATACGATCCGCAAATCCTTCCATCCACGCCTGCGGCAGCGGCGCGATATGCACCGCCTCCGGCTGTTGCGATGGGCGCGCCAAGCCGTACAGCAACACCCCGCGCAGCGCGATCCCGTCACGCCGCAAAGCGTGCAGGAAATCGAGATAGGCATCCAGCTCAGCATCGGCCGGCGGCTCACCATCCCAGGCGACCATGCAGGTCTGAATCCAGGTCGGACAGCAGGCCACCGACGCCTCCACCCGCGCACGCAGAAAATGGGCATCGAGCGACACACCATTGATCCGCCGCACCGCCGCCGCATCGACGGCATCGACCTTCAGCCACACCTCACCGTCGTGTGCCGCCATCTGCGTCAAACCACGCTGCACCGCCGGCCGCTGCAGGTAGGAGCCGTTGGTGATCAAGCGCAGCGGGCGCTGCAGTTCTGCCGCCTGCATCACGGCGCAGACCAGCTCGATCACCTGGTCGAAATCGCGGCAGCTGGTCGGCTCGCCATTGCCGGAGAGCGCCAGATCCGAGATGCGCCGGCTCGCTTCCGGCACCCGCTCGACCATAAAATCGCCATGCAGCAGCCAATCCAGCAGCGTCGTCAACTCGCTGTGCAATAGATCCAGATCGATCTCCGGCGCCACGCCGCGCTGCAAATCGGGCACCTGACAGTAGGCGCAGTGCCAGTTGCAGGCGTTGTTGGGGTTGAGATTGATGCCGACCGATACACCGCCGGCTCGACGGGAGATCACCGGATAGACATAGCGCATGCCGACCGCATCGCGGTCGTGGTTGGCGGTGGTCAATCGGTTGGCGGTAGTCGATCGATTCATCAAAGAGAACAATCAGACATGCAGATCCACAAACTGCCCCTTCGGTGCGGCAAAGAAGGTCTGCTCGCCCCGCTTGGAGTAGCCCTGCTCCTGCGCTGGCAGATTCGTGGGATCGATATTCGACTGATAGGTGCGCAGCAGCTGACGCCGGCCGCCAAGCTGACCACCGACATTGCTGCTGGACTCCACCTTCTCCGCCTCGATGATGGTCGCATCCTGCGGCGGCTGCACCGGAGGTGAAACCACAACGGCCGGCGGATATTGGCCGATCTGCATCATAAAGCCGAACTGAATCGCCATCACCCCACCCTAAAAAGCTCAGCCGGCGAAAGCAAATCGTCACCCTGCATTGTCGCACTTTGCACGCCTCCAAGCAGGCTGCTAATCTCTGTTGATCTGCAGCCATGCAGATGCCAGAACGGCAACATAAGGAGGCTACCCATGAAATACGTGATGACGCTACTCTGTTTGACAGGGCTCGTGATGATAGAAGCACCACTGGCTACAGCCGATGTGACTGCGGTGTATCAATTCAGCTCACCCGATGGCAACGGCACGCAGACCATTCAATACCGCGATGCACAACATGTGCGGCTACAGATTGCGCAGCAGGGCGACCACAACATGAGCCTGCTGCAGCTGGATCAACACATCTACATGATCACCGGCAAGACAGTGCAAGATCTCAACCAACTGCGGCAAATGTTGGCGATGATGGGTCGCGCACCGCAAGCCAAACGGCAGCCCAAAGCGCCGACCGATCTTCATGATAGCGGCAAAACTGAGCGCATCGCCGGTATCCTAGGGCATCTCTACACCTACACGGAGCATGGCCGCCAACATGAGGTGGTGCTGGCCGATGATCCGCGACTGCAGCAAGTCTATGCCGCGTTTACTGCCATCACCGATGCCACCTCCAGCCTGATGCCGATGGATCACGCCACCGACCCGCTGCCCGGCAATATCAAACAGATGGGACTGCTGCGCTACGATCAGACGATCCGCCTGCAGTCGATCACCACCGCAACCATTCCCAAACAGGCGTTTAT
>Ga0256829_1001138_pt1 | contig 22887 bp, 13 predicted proteins | sample 131447metaG_FD_185979 | JGI IMG/M metagenome (GOLD analysis project Ga0256829, IMG submission 185979) | Hydrothermal vent microbial communities from Lau Basin, Pacific Ocean - 131-447 | ecosystem: Environmental > Aquatic > Marine > Hydrothermal vents | place: Pacific Ocean: Lau Basin | collected...
GTCATCAGCTTTGCCGGGCTTAGCGGTCGGCCGCTGTGCCCCAGGGATACCCGGGACATCATGGCGACAATAAGCGCCCCCATGGCACCTGCGGTAAAGAAATGCAGCAGTGTTGAGGGGGCGATTGTGATGCCGAGTGCATGGCCGCCCGCGGCGGTCAGCAGTCCCATAGGGATAAAACAGTAAGCGGTGTGAAGAGACCACACCAGTGGCGTACGCAGTCCTACCCAAAAGCGCCAGCGCAGCCAGCGCACACCGTGTGAGACGCCAGCGATACCGAACAGTGCGGCCATTAACCATGGTGCCAGTTGCTGTTGCAGATTAAGGCCGTGAATAAGAGCCAACAGCAGGGTACTGCCTAGTGTTACCTTCTCCAGTGCCTTGATTGGCTCGGTCTTTTGAGTGCGAGTGCCGTTGGCTGTAAACATGGGAATTACGCGCCCCCCCAGCACACCCATAATAAACACCACCAGCCAGACACACAGATTGGCACCTTGGCTAATCCAAACCGGGTCGTGGTAGATCACGCCAGCGTGCATCAAACCGTTAGCCAGAGTCATCAGCAGGAGCACCGGCACAAAAAACATATTGCGGTATTGGCGAACTTTGAAAATTGGGCGCGCCAGAAAGAACGCCGCGCTGGGAAGGAATGCCAGGTCCAATAGTGCATAGAATTCCGGTTGCGGCCAGTTGAATACTGCCCCCAGGCGTCCGGCAAGCCACAGAGCGGTCAGGCCTGCCAGGGGGGCACCTTTGATACTGGGCGTTGAGGTCCAGGTTTGCACCGCCGTCAATAGAAAACCCACCACAATGGCACTGACAAATCCGAACAGCATCTCGTGACTGTGCCAGAAGATCACACCGCCGTACGGAGACATTGTTAGCTTGCCATTGAGAAGTAATACCCAGGCCAATATCGCAACAAAGCTGAAAATGGATCCCGCCAGAAAAAAACTGCGGAACGCCAGTCGAAACACGGGGGCCGGTAATTTATCGGTCATTAATCGTCTTCCAGAAAATTATGGCTTAGAGCTTCATTGACGCGCTCTTGATAGCGCTCGGATTTCAGCGCCAAAAACATTGCCATCATACAGGCGGCGAGTACTCCGTAGAGAATCATAAAGCAGACGCTGTAAAAGCCTACGGCGTCGACTGCGATACCGAAAATAATAGGCAGGGTACAACCGCCCAGCGCGCCTATAGCGGCCACCACGCCACCGACACTGCCCATCTGATTGGGGTAGTGATCGTGGATCACTTTATAGACGCTGGCACGACCAAAGCCCTGGGCGATGCCTATGATAAAAATCAGCGCCGTAAAGACCCAGACGTTCACTTCAATGGTTAGCTGGACATCGCTTTCAACGCCGTGAATGGTCATGGTGGTGGGTGGGTAGCTGAGGAAAAACAGGCATACCAAGCACACCCAAAACACACTCCAGTTGACTGCGCGACCGCCGTAGCGATCGGCAAACCAGCCGCCCAATGCGCGTACCATGCTCGATGTTGCGACAAAGAACAGAGTAAAACCCATGGCTTGAGAATCGCTCAATTCGTAGGCTGAGCGATAGTATTGTGGAAGCCACATGATCAGCGCCAGAAAGCTGCCGAAGACGAAGTAGTAATAGAGACCAAAACGCCATACACGCAGTTTTTTTAAAGGCGCGAGGTCGTCTTTCCAGCTGCCCTTAGACGCGCCCAACAGATGCTGAGGGGTCGCTGGTGCGTAGAGGAAGAAGATCAGTGCCATCAGCACTAAACCTGCACCATAACTTGGACCCAGTGCATTCCAACCCCAGAATTCCACAATAAACGGCGCGGCTGCCAGAGTAATGGCAGCTCCGGCGTTGCCGGCGCCAAAGATTCCCATGGCGGTTCCCTGCTGGCTGCGCTCAAACCAATCGGTGACATAGCGAATACCAATCGTAAAGGACGCACCACTGATACCCAGCCACAGGCCGGCAATGATGTATTCCGACAGGGTTTGCAGGTAGGGAAGAATAAACAACACTGGCGTTACCGCGAGCATCTGCACCATAAAGACATTTTTGGGTTTGTAACGGTCTACCCAGTAGCCGGCGGGGACGCGCATCAGAGCGCCTGTAAACATGGGCGCGGCCAATAGAATTCCCATTTCGGTGGAGCTCAATTGCAAATTGGGTTGCAAGAACAGAACGCTAACAGCATAGAGTGTCCACACTGAAAAATTTGCGGCAAACGCCAGTGTTGCCATGATCAGCGCGCGATAGGCATAGGGTGATGTTATGGACACCGCGGTTCCTCTTTCATGCATTAATTCGATGTATAACAGTGTACCGATTTTTTGCGGCAAAACTCGATCTATCCCTATAAACAAGCGTGTTATACCTCGACCAAAAAGTGTCTACCTATAAGGTGGTAGTGGCTCAATAAGTACGCCGCTTACCATTGGAAAAATCACTACCCAATAGTGGAGAGGCGAAAATTTCAGTTGGCGTAATGGCAAAAACGGCTTGATATAAATCAATAGTGTCCCGCGAATATCGGGGATAGGGTGGCGTTGGTATTAATTAAAACGTTGGAGCTCGTTATGCATGATCCGCATAGCCTTAACTTGTTTAAGTTAAGCGATCCTAAAATCAAAACTTTGCACATAACCTGGTTCGCCTTCTTTCTCACCTTCGTGGTGTGGTTCAACCACGCGCCGCTGATGGTGTTTATGAAAGAAGCGTTCGACATGACAAATCAACAAGTGAAAGCGCTGTTGATTTTGAACGTGGCGCTTACCATTCCTGCGCGTATCGCCATTGGTATTTTGGTGGACAAATATGGACCGCGGCACGTCTACAGCGGTTTGCTGTTAATGTCGTCAGTACTGTGTCTGTTATTCGCTACAGCAAACAGCTATGAACAGCTCGCGCTATTCCGCTTCCTGATGGGATTCGTTGGTGCCGGTTTTGTTATTGGCATCCGTATGGTGGGTGAATGGTTCCCGCACAAAACTGTGGGTATTGCCGAGGGCATCTACGGTGGCTGGGGTAACTTCGGTTCTGCCGCTGCGGCGATGAGCTTGCCAACTCTGGCGCTGATCTACGGTGGTGATGATGGCTGGCGTTATGCGCTGGGTACTACTGGTGTCATCATCGGCCTGTACAGCTTTGTTTACTTCCGACTGGCGCGTAATACTCCCAAGGGGTCGACTTACTTCAAACCCAAGAAGTCTGGTGGTTTGGAAGTGACCAGTAAGAAGGATTTCGTTCTCTATATTCTGATGAATATTCCTATGTACGCCGCTCTGGCGGTGTTGACCTGGAAGCTGTCGCCATCCAATTTGGGGTTGCTCAGCGATACCGCTTCTCAGGCCATTTGGGGCGGACTGGTTGTCTTGTTCTTCTTCCAGTTACACTCTATCTGGCAGGTTAACAAAGACCATCTGCGCAACGGCGTTCCCGAGCTGGATAAATACAAGTTCAAGCAGGTAGCGATTCTTCAGTGGTCTTACTTTGTTACCTTCGGTTCGGAGCTGGCGGTAGTGTCTATGTTGCCACTGTTCTTTATCGAAACTTTTGCTGGCTTGAGCCCAGTAAAAGCGGGTCTGCTGGCATCCGGTTTTGCCTTTATGAATCTGGTGGCGCGTCCTACTGGCGGATGGTTCTCCGATAAATTTGGCCGTCGCAGAGCACTGATGATTCTGATCGGTGGTCTGGCGGTGGGTTACTTTACTCTGAGTGCTGTCGACTCTAGCTGGCCCATCTTCCTGGCTGTAATTGCCACCATGTGCTGTTCGTTCTTTGTTCAGGCAGGTGAAGGTGCAGTGTTCGCGGTAGTGCCGCTGATCAAGCGTCGTATGACTGGACAGATCGCCGGTATGGCGGGTGCTTACGGTAATGTGGGCGCGGTGACCTACCTGACTGTATTGAGCTTTGTGGACTACAGCACCTTCTTTATGGTGATCGGTGCGTCTGCTCTGTTGATCTTCTTTATCGCTGCAATGATGGATGAGCCTAAAGGACAAATTTCCGAAGTACTGCCAGATGGTACTGTAGAAATGATTGACGTTGGCTAATGTATTTGTTGAAACCTAGCTAAATGAGGTTCGACTTTGTCTGAACTGAAATTGGAAGCGGCCCTGCACTCTGTGCAGGGCCGTAAGTCGTTGAATGAGGATACCGCTGGTATTGAAATACCGGAGGACCGCTACCTGCTACACAGCAAGGGAGCGGCGCTGGTGGTGGCCGATGGCGTCTCTTCTGCAGAAGCTGGACGAGAGGCGAGTCGGACCGCGGTCGCACGTTTTATCGAAGAGTATTACAAAACGCCGGATACCTGGTCCGTTGGCCACAGTGGCGAGAAGATACTGTCGACCGTGAATCTGCGTTTGTACCGCATGAGCCACGAGTTTGCGACGGACAGCAAAGGCTATTTGTGTACCTTCAGTTCGCTAATTGTCAAAAGCCAGACTGCTCACTTTTTCCATGTGGGCGACAGTCGCATTTATTTGTTGCGCGACGGCGAATTCAAACAGTTGACTCGCGACCACACCGCGAGCATTGCCGATGGCAAGTTTTTCCTGACTCGCGCTCTGGGTATGGATAACCGACTCAATGTGGACTACGGGCGCCTGCCTCTGCGGGCCGGGGATCGCCTGTTGCTGAGTAGCGATGGCATCCACGACTTTATGGAACCCACTCAGATCGTCGAGCTGCTGCAACAGGATCTGGGTACTGACACCCTGGCAAATCAGCTGGTGGACGCTGCCTATGCGGCAGGCAGCGACGATAATATATCGGCGGTGGTGTGCAAGGTGGTGTCACTGCCCGACGAAAACCTCGACGATTACAGTGCCAAGCTGACTCGTCTGCCGTTTCCACCGGAACTGACACCGGGTATGAAAGTGGATGGCTATGTAGTGGAAAAGGAGATGTTCGCCTCCAGTCGTAGCCAGCTGTATCTGGTGCGCGATGAGCAAACCGGCAATCGCTACGCCATGAAAACCCCGTCCCATAACTACGAGGACGATATCAGCTATATTGATCGCTTTATTCAAGAAGAGTGGATTGGCAGTCGCATACGCAACCCTCATGTGGCGCAAGTGGTGCGGCAAACCCGAGATCGCAGTTGTCTTTACTATTTGATGGAGGTTGTTGAAGGGGAGGGCTTGGACGATTGGATGGAGCGCAATCATCTGCCGCGGCCGAAGCGCGCCATCAATATCGTCAAACAAATCGCCGATGGTCTGCAGGCATTTCACGATAACGAAGCCATCCATCAGGATCTAAAGCCTGGGAATGTTCTTGTTGATAAAAATGACAATGTCAAAATTGTAGATTTTGGCTCCGTCTATGTTGCCGGTCTCGCCGAGATTCATCACCCCATTGATCATGAGGGGGCGCTTGGTACCGCTGGGTATTCCGATCCACAGTATCTGATGGGCAATAACCCGGGGATACAGGGCGATCTCTATGCTTTAGCGACCATTGTCTACGAGATATTCACCGGCCATTTGCCCTATGGTGAAGGTGTGGAAAATTGCCGGACAGCATTTGACTATGATCGTCTGCGCTACCGCTCCGCGTCACGCTTCAATCCGGTGATCCCGGTGTGGTTTGATCGCGCCCTGGAAAAGGGCGTGCAGTTCGATCTGGAACAGCGTTATACAGCGATTCCACAGATGATACTGGATCTTACTCAACCCAATCCGGAATTCCTAAGAGAAGACCCCGTAAGCGAAAAGAAAGCCAGTACCTTGCTGTTTTGGAAGTTAATGTCCGGCTTTTGGTTTGTAACTTTCCTATTGGTGATCTATTTATTCTCTAACGCCTCTTGAGTTCAAGCGGAGCGCTGGCGTTCGCATTATTGATATTTACTATCAAGACAGCCGCCGCTTGGCCGATAAGTCCGGTAGAGGGAAACTAAATTACTACATTAAGGAACGGGCTGAATCCTATGCACGAATTTATTGCCAAAATTGTCGACGCTATTTTACGGGTAATGGGGTGTAAAACCCTGAACAGCCAGTTTTTGCTTTCCTATGCGATGATCTTTTTATTAGCGGCCGGCTCGGCCGTCATGCTGTATATGAGTATGGCTATTGATCCCCAGACCATCAACGTCGCCGGAAAGCAGCGTATGCTGAGCCAGAAGATGGCGAAGGAAGTGATGTTGGTGGGGGCCGGTGTAGAGCAGGAGTCTGTGTTACGTAAAACCATGGCGTTGTTTGAGGTCTCACACGGAAAGATCATCAATGGCGATCCCGAGCAGGGTATGAACCCTATTACCGACAAAGCCATTCTCAAACAGATGGAGGTAGTGGGTACACTCTGGAAGGACTACAAAGCCCTATTGGAAAGTTATTTAAAGGACCAAAGTGATGCCAATACAGCTGAGCTTAAGCGCACTTCACCGATTATCCTGAAAGAGATGAACAAAGCAGTGGTGATGCTGACCAATGTATCCAGTGAGACCACAAGTAGTCTGCTGACGGGTGCCTTTATCTGCATACTGGGCATACTGTTTCTGGTGCTAACGGGGCGCGCATTTGGTTTGACCATGTTGATGCAGAATATCAAACGTCTGCAGCGGCGTTTAGCGCAAGTGGGGGAGGGAGATTTTACCCACCGCTTCAAGATTACTCACACAGACAACGAAGTGGGGCAGATGTACACCTCGTTTAATGATATGTCTGACCACATGAGCATGTTGGCCACTAATGTGCTGGAGTCCGTAGGTCGCACTGAACAGTATGTTCAATCGGTGGTGGCTGCTACCAATGAAACCGAGCAGGGCGTTAATCGTCAGTACACTGAAATTGATCAAGTGGCATCGGCCATGACCGAAATGGCCGCTACTGTGAATGAAGTGGCGTCGAATTCTGCAGAGGCGGCTGAGGCAGCTCAGGCAGCGGATGTGCTGGCTAAATCTAGCGATGAGACTGTATCTCGGGCGGTATCACAGATCAGTGCCATGTCCGGTAATCTAAATCGCACCGCCGAGGTGTTGACCAGCCTACAGCATGAGACCGGTCAAGTGGGAAGTGTGCTGGAGGTGATTACCGGCGTTGCCGAGCAAACTAACCTGTTGGCGTTGAATGCAGCCATTGAAGCGGCACGCGCTGGCGAGCATGGTCGCGGTTTTGCGGTGGTGGCCGACGAAGTACGTACCTTGGCGCAGCGCACCCAGGATTCTACCCAGGAGATTACCAATATTATTGATCGTCTTCAGAGTCAGGCACTGGATGCGGTCAACGCGATGGAAAACACCTCTCACGAGGCGCAGCAGAGCGTGGAATTGGCGACAGAAGCGAAAGACGCTCTGGCGAGTATTCTCGCTTCTGTAGATACCATTAGCCAAATGAATATGTTGATTGCAACCGCCGCTGAAGAGCAGAGTCAGGTGGCCGTGGATATTGATAAACGGGTGGTGAATATCTCTGATGTTTCAAGTCACACCCGAGATGACGCCGCGAAGGTGGTCGAGGCAACTCAGAACATCAGTCATGAAGTTGAAGTGTTGTCGAATTTGGCGGGTAGATTTAAAGTCCTGTAATGTAATTCCTGCAAGAGCAGTAAGTCAGGTGGTTTCTGACTTACTTTGCTTGATTGGGAGAGAGGTTGAAGATCTTCGCCAGGTCTAATGTAAAGGTAACAACCCCAATATTTTTTGAGCCTGATGCAATTGGCATGCTGATCTGAGTGGCATATTCTCTGGCTGACGCGTCAAATATTATTGGGCTAATATGGGGTTTTTCTATTGTTGATTGAATGGCTTGGATGAATTTGTCTTCATCGCCTTGATAGTAGTCTGTAGTTTTATCACTTGCTATTACGTTGAATCCATATTTGTTGATTACAATAATTTCAAGTATCAGACCCTGTGATAACTTCTGTATTTTTCTTAAAAATTCTGAATCTTTCGAGTTAAGTATTTTGTTTACCAACTCTTTGTGCCCACTTTGGCTGGGGTCTCGCCATTGTTTATCCAGTTTTTGAATGTCCTTATCAGAGCGCAGAGATGAAAACTCCAGGTTGGACATAATGATGCTATCCCTGATCGTAGATATGTTGAAATAGTTATCAAATATATTTCTGGTTGTATTTAATAGAGTTTGACTTTCAGAATAACTCAGCTCAATTTTGGTTGAATCGCATTGCGGTATAGCCAAGTTAAACTCTTTTATAAAAGCTTGATTAATGCCAGCGGTTTCAGGGGAGAAGTGGATAGATAGTGGTGAAAAGGTAACAAGTAATTTGTCGAATGTGGCGTTGTTTTGCGCATTAACATTCAGTGATGTTAAATCCATGCTCTTTTCATCAGCAATAAATGCATCAATCCGATGGCTATAAAGCATTTTAGTCAACTGTTCGACATTGTTTGTCCGAAATGTCGGTTGAATATTTATCGATCTAAGCCAGTCCTCGACTGCACCACCTCTGATACTGCCAATAGATAGCTGATCTACTTTTAATGGAATAAAATCCCTGACATGCTTTTTTTCGGCGTTGAAATACATGTTCCAGCGCTCATAGACAATAGGATCGCTGACTAGTGAGTTGAGTCGCTGGTTGTAGCTTTCAGGAAATGACAGAAGAGCGTCCAGCTTATTCTGCTTGAAAAGCTGTTCGCCGCGCAATTGGGGATATATTGCAATAGAGTATTCTTGGTCGATGAATTCCATAACACAATTCAGTGTTCTTATAGCAGTGCCGATAACTCGACCGTCTTTCTGATAGTGAAACGGATAGTGATCGTAAGCGCCGATTTGCAGCTTGTTTGGTTGATCTGATGCAGGGGCTAACGGAGAATGAACGGCTAGAAAACAAGCTAATACTTTGAGCAGAGCAGCCGCCAGAGGTCTAATCTTCATAAGGTATCAGGGGTTAAAGCGTTAGTATCACTTAAGAGTAGGGCTTGAATTCGGTTTTATCAAATTATCAAGCCCTATATACAACTCTAGGGAACCTCTCTCATGGACGCCGCGATTGCCAAGCAACAATAGCTTGTGGAATCGACTGCGCTCTTAGATTCGGTCTGTTTACGCTATCACTACCTGGCCACTATGGAGTTTTCCTGAAGGGCCCTAGCATACTAGAATCAAACTTTAAAATAGGCATGTGTTGGTGCAGCATGCGGGCTTTGGCTAATAGAAACAGTAACCGTTATGGTTGTTCCTGTTTGTTGGCTTCGTTTAAAAGTTCTTGGAAATTGGTAATCATGCTTTTCTCCGTTAGCCCAGCCAGCGGTCAAACGGCTGTACCGTAATTAAATCGTCTTCATCGTAGTTGCCATGCTCGCGCTCCAATACCAGGTAGCAATCGGCGCGACTGATGGAGGAGAGTATTCCCGAACCTTGGGCACCGGTGGTGCTGACTTTGCTGCGACCTTGTTCGTCAGCAACAAGATTGCCCCGTTGAAAATCGGTACGCCCTGGGGATTTGCGAATGGCGTGCTGGGCGGGCACTTCAATGGTGGGGCTCTCGGTGATAGATTCACCGGCAAGCTTGCGCAGAACCGGTAGCGCCAGTTGATGAAACGTAACCGTGGCAGAAACCGGGTTTCCGGGCAAACCAAAAAAGTAGCTGCCAGCTGTGTTATTCATATCTCCAATGGTGCCAAAGGCGAAAGGTTTGCCCGGTTTTATGGCCACTTTCCAGAAGCCTACCGCGCCCAGTTTGTCGAGAATCGTCTTGGTGTAGTCGGCTTCGCCCACTGATACACCGCCAGAAGAAATAACCGCGTCGCATTGGCCGGAGGCTTCTATAAAAGCGTTTTCAAGTGCTTCGGGTTTGTCGGGGATAATGCCCAGGTCGACAATTTCTGCCCCGAGGCGTTGCAACATGGCGCTGACTACAAAGCGATTGCTCTCATAAATGCAGCCGGGATCCAGTGATTGGCCTGGAAGGCGAAGTTCATCGCCAGTGGAAAAAATGCCGACTTTAATGGGGCGGAACACGGTGACTGTGGCAATGCCAATGGATGCCAGTAATCCGATATCCGCGGGCGAAATTCTGCGACCTTGAGTCAGCACGGTGGTGCCAATATCTATATCCTCTCCGGCACGGCGAATGTTGCTACCGGTTTTGGCAATGCCGCTAAAGGTAATCTGGTCACCCACTTCCGTGTTGCCTTGGACGTTGGTGTTTTCCTGCATAATTACCGTGTCGGTATCTGGCGGCACCAGAGCGCCGGTCATGATACGAATGCATTCGCCCGCTTGGACTTTGCCGTCATAGGGGGTTCCGGCAAAGGATTTGCCGACCAGTGTCAGAGTGTCGCTGTGTTGCAGGTCCGCCGCGCGCAGTGCGTAACCGTCCATTGCGGAGTTGTCGTATCCAGGGACCTGTAATTCGCTATGAATATCGGTCGCCAGAATACGATCAAGCGCCTGAGAAATAGAAACGGTTTCGGTTTCGACGATGGGGGTAATGGCATCGGCCAGGCGAGATTTTGCCTCTTCAAGGGGCAGCATGGCCCCGGTATTACAACAGTCCATAATAGTTACTGGCCAACATGGATGCTGGCGATTAGTTTTCCTGGTTGATCATCCACACAGCCGCTTGTACCCGTGAACGCAGGCCCAGCTTTTTCAGAATATGCTTCACATGGACCTTGACGGTACCGTCTGAAATATCGAGTTCGCGAGCAATCAGTTTATTGCTCAGCCCCTTGGCGATGTGTTTGAGAATTTCGTGTTCACGGCTGGTGAGACTATTGAGCAAGTTGGGTTTGGTGTCGCCCTTGCGTAATGCGTCGGCTAATACGGTAGTGAGCTTTTCACTGATAACCATCTTGCCAAGCGTGGCTTCGCGAATGCGCTCCAAAATATTTTCCGGAGACATATCCTTCAGCAGGTAGCCGTCGGCGCCGTAGGTAATGGCCTGAACTACGTCTTCATCGGTATCCGATACCGTTAGCATGACGATCTTGGCGGTTACGCCGTTATCGCGTAAGCGGCGCAGAGTTTCCAAACCGTCCATTCCCTGCATGTTGAGATCCAGTACGATCAGATCCGGGTCGAGTTTCTCCGCAAGTTCCAGTGCTTCTGCGCCGGAACTGGCTTCGCCTGCTACTTGCAGATCGTCCTCATCTTCGATCAGTTGTGTCAGCCCTTTGCGCAGTAATGGGTGATCGTCTACAAGCAGTATCGAAGGAATGGATTCGCTGTCGCTCATTGAAGTCGCTGCCTCTGATTGGTTCTGGCGATGCTGTTTTTGAATGGCTCTTGTTGAGTGGTTCTTGTCAATCGACTTCCGTCAGCTGACTAGCCAACTGAAAAGAGTGTTTAAAACAGCATCTGCCGGTGTTTATACCTTGTATTTCGCGCAAATACCATTGCCTATGTGTGCCAAAAGCACAACCGGCAAAAATACAGAACTTGATGTAGATCAGGCAGTGAAACAAGTTCATTTGCCGTCTTTTCTCGACAATTGCTTATAAGTGGGTAGCTGCTCCCGCGCCTACGCAGCGAGTGGGGTCAGTATTCATCCGGAGTGTGTGACAAAGCTACTCCCAAAGGGGTATCTCGGCACGTGGCGAGTAAGTAGAAAAGTCTACTTCCTTATATGCATTGTTTCCCTTGCATTCCTCCTTGCATAGTGGCCTGGACACTTTATAAAACTATGGGAGGGGCTTATGGCCGACCTGCAAAAATGGGATCCGGAAGACAATGCGTTCTGGGAATCCGAAGGAAAGAAGACTGCGAATCGCAATCTCTGGATTTCAATTCCCAGCTTACTGTGTGGTTTTGCGGTCTGGTTGTACTGGGGGATTATCACGGTTCAAATGTTGAACCTGGGTTTTCCGTTTGCAAAATCTGAACTCTTTACATTGATGGCCATTGCCGGTTTGACCGGTGCCACCTTGCGAATACCGAGTAGCTTTTTCGTGAGGCTCTTCGGTGGTCGCAACACCATCTTCTTTACTACCGCATTGTTGATGATTCCCGCATGTGGTGCCGGTATTGCGTTACAAGACAAGAATACGCCTCTGTGGGTGTTCCAGTTGTTGGCGTTGCTCTCCGGTTTTGGTGGCGGTAATTTCGCTTCATCCATGTCCAATATCAGCTTCTTCTTTCCAAAGAAACAACAGGGTTTGGCATTGGGCTTAAATGCTGGTCTCGGTAACTTTGGTGTAACCACTATGCAGATTCTGGTGCCCCTGGCCATGACCTTTGGTTTGTTTGGCGCTATGGGTGGCGAGTCCATGGTACTGCAGAGCACTTCCGGAACTTTGATTGGCAAGATTCCTGCCGGTACCGATGCCTGGATCCAGAACGCCGGCTTTGTATGGCTGCTGTTTCTGATTCCTCTGGCATTCCTCGGCTGGTTTGGTATGAACAATATCCGGACCCAGGAAGTGTCTCCTGACATTCCTTCTCCAGTGGGTGCCTTTGCCATGATCACCGTAATGTTGCTGGTGGGCTTTGTCACTGCGACTACCGGTTTGTGGTTGATGCTGCCAGAAGCGGCTAACGGTTCTGGTTTTGGCGTGCCGAAAGAGGTGGTTCTGGTCCTGGTGATTGCAGCGACTGTATTCCTGCTGAAAATGATCCCAGGCAACATCAAGCCAATCCTTAAGCGTCAATATCAAATTTTTGATAACAAGCACACTTGGGTAATGAGTGTGATCTACACCATGACCTTTGGCTCTTTCATCGGTTTTGCGGCGTCTTTCCCGCTGTCCATCAAGGTGATCTTTGGTTACCAGCATCTGATGGTTGATGGTGTAATGACTCATGACACGGCTAACCCCAATGGCCCTAGTGCTCTGATGTACGCATGGATGGGGCCATTTATCGGTGCGTTGATTCGCCCGCTCGGTGGCTGGATTTCCGATAAAGTCGGTGGTGCTCTGGTAACTCAAGTATGTTCAGTAGTAATGGTTGGTTCAGCGCTGGGTGTGGCTTACTTTATGAAAGCCGCATACTCTTCAGCGACTCCGGAAGAATTCTTCCTGCCATTCTTCCTGCTGTTCCTGCTGCTGTTTGCTGCCACTGGTATCGGTAACGGCTCTACCTTCCGCACCATCGCCATGGTGTTCCCGAAAGAACAGGCAGGCCCGGTTCTGGGTTGGACTTCTGCGGTAGCAGCATACGGCGCCTTCTACATTCCGAAGGTTCTGGGTGAGCAGATTAAAGCGACCACTCCCGAAGTGGCCCTGATCGGATTCGCGGCTTTCTACGCAGTGTGTATCCTGATCAACTGGTGGTTCTACCTGCGCAAGAGTGGTGAATTCTATAACCCTTAATTACTTGGGGTGGAACAAACCAAAACAGGGGCTCAAACGAGCCCCTGTTTCGTTCTAAAGCCAACAAATGTATTAAATGGGGTCAGAGCCCTTTTCTTTCTTTTCTTTTAGGGCGAAAAAGCGAAAAAGGGCTCTGACCCCAATTATTCGGTAGGGGTGATTTTTTGTTGTTTGAATTGTTTTGGCGTCGCTCCAAACCATAGTTTGAAGGCGCGATAGAAAGCGCTGGTTTCTGTGTAGCCGAGACTGAGGGCTACGAACTCAGGATCGAGATTGCGGGTGACAAGCAGATCGAGACAGCGCTGTTTGAGGATCTGGTTTTTCAACTCGCGAAAGCTGGTGTTCTGCTCTGACAGATGGCGTTGGATCACTCGCGGTTGCATACCCAGCTCATCGACTATGTGCTGCATGCTTACCTGAGCCGGTTGTTCTACATCGATGCAAAAAGTGATCTGTTCTACCAGAGTTTGGTGCTCACGCTGAGAGCGCAGCATGCCCTCCGCGTAGGCGAGGTTGATTTGATACAGCTGTTCGTCTCGTCCAATAACCGGGTGGCTCAGAGATTGTTTGTCCATCACCAGACAGAAGTTGCCAGGATGGGCAATGGCCGAGCATTGCAGTTGCTTTGAAAGTGCAGAGCACTCAAGCGTTTCAGGGACCATCAGTTGCCGCAGAATCAGTCGCCCACCGGTGATTTCTCGCAACAACTGCAACGTACCACTGACCACTGAGAGAATCTGTTGTTGATTTGGCGCCACAGCGTTGACGGAGGGGACATATTCACAGCGGATCCAATGGCCGTTGTCGCATTCGCTGATACGATATAAACCGTTCTCGCTGATCAATTTCTGAAAGCTGGCAATGTGCCGCAGCGCTGTCAGGGCATTGGGGCTGTGCCAGCACACCGGCATCAGAACGCCACTGGATCGGAAATTCTGATTGCTGCCTATGGTGGCTCCCAGTAGAGGGTCGTCGGACAACTTTTCCGCGCGATGCCACATGGTGCGCGCCATAGACAGTGGTAGGGGCTGTCCCTCCTGTAGTTGGTTATTGTCAAACCCCGGAAAGCCACGAATCAGTGCTTGGGTATCAAGACCCGTCTGGGAAAACGCCTGCAGCAGGGAGTTGATCCACAAATTGGTGATGTGCAGGTGTTGCATGGTGTTAAGCTGTTGAGTCGTAAAGTGTTACCTATATTCGTAATTTGTCACTGGCAGGTCAAGGCTAAGCTTCCATAATTCTGGCTACTCATAACAATAAAACAGAGGCTGAAAACCATGGCACAAGATGCAATTACCGTAACTCCCACTGATGGCGCCTGTGGTGCGTTGATCGAAGGTGTTGACCTGACTCAGCAATTGAGCGCAGAAACGGTTCAGGCGATACGCCAGGCTTGGCTGGAGCATCACGTGGTGGTGTTTCCCAAGCAAGACATTAGTGACGACGATCTGGAGCGCTTCAGCCTGTTGATGGGGGATTTTGCCGGCGATCCATATCTGCCTACCATTGAGGGTAGAGACCACATCGTCGAGCTGCGCCGTGGTGCCAATGAGCAGGCTCCCATCTTTGCCGAGGCTTGGCACACCGACTGGAGTTTTGGCGAAAATCCGCCGGCGGCTACCATCCTGCACGGCATTACCATTCCCCCTCAGGGCGGTAATACCGGTTTCATTAATCAGCACAAAGCGTTGGCAGAAATGCCGCCAGAGCTGCGCCAGCGTCTCGAGGGTAAAAATGCGTTGCACTCGGCCAAGGCCGCCTATGCCCCGGATGGTCTGTATGGCGAGCGGGAGAAGGATTCCGATCGCGCGATGAAAATCATTTATTCAGAAGATGCCAACAAGGTGCAGGCTCACCCCATCATTCGCAAGCACCCGGAAACTGGTGAAGAAACCCTGTTTGGCTGCTTTGGCTACATCATCGGTATTGAAGGAATGGAAGGGGACGAAGAGATTCAACTGTTGTCTGATCTCTACAACTGGCAAACCCGCGAAGAGTTTCAATACAGCCACCGTTGGGAGCCGGGCATGGTAGTTATGTGGGACAACCGCTCGGTTCTGCATCGAGCCAACGGTGGCTATGAAGGCTACGAGCGTGTATTGCATCGCACGGTTGTTCGATAGGGTAGAGTCTGAATCATGACAGAGTATGCAACGTTTATTGAGCAGTTGGTCTGCGCCATTAAGTCGCAGGAACCATTGCCCGCATTTCCCGAGAGTCTGGAACTGGACAGAGCTTACAGTCTGCTCCCGGATGTTGTGACTGGCGTTACCGGCGCTGATGTTGCCGGTGTGAAAGCGGGTTTAACCAATCCGGATTTGCGGGCGCTCTTCGGCCTGGAATCCAGTCTGTTGGGGCAACTGTACGGCTCTGGTCGAATGCAGCAGGGTCAGGCTGTCCCGTACCATGAGAAGCTGGCCATCGAGTGTGAAATCGGCATTGTGGTTGATGCTGCGGGGCAGCCCCGGTCTTTTGGCCCAGCACTGGAATTCGTGTGTGTGGATTTTGCCAGGCCTGAAGATATGACTCCCGCCAACCTGGTGTTGTGTAATCTTGGTGCCTGGGGATTTATTCAGGGACCACAGAAGCCATGGTCGGATCATATTCTGGATTCTCCCGTCGTGCTGAGTCGGGATGGTGAAACTGTTCTTGAAACCAGTATTGGTGATTCCCTGGGTGGCCCGGTTGCCGCGCTGCAATGGATGCGTGAAGAGGCTGGTCGCAGAGGTATTCCTGCGAGTGATGGGGCGCTGTTGATGACCGGTACCTGTGGCGGTGCTGTTCCTGCTGAGCGGGGGCACTACAAAGCTGACTACGCTGAGTTGGGTAGCGTTGAATTTACCATCGCTTAGTTGAGCCTTAGGGCCTGGTATAGGCCCTAAGCACTTTTTGAAATAATACTTGGCGTAAAGTTGAACTCGATAATGGTGCCGCCTTCGGGATTTGCGTGGATATTGAGGTCCCCGGTTAACTGGCGGCTGCGCTCGCGCATAATTGCCAATCCATAGTGATTGAGCTTTTCCGGGTTTTCCGGAAGACCCACGCCGTTGTCTGCGATAAATACGTTGATCATGCGATCAGGTTGTTGAATCAAACCAATGTTGATGCGTGTGCCTTGTGAATGTTTGATGGCATTTTGTGTGGCTTCGCGAACAATCTGCACAAGGTGGATTTCTTCTGCCGGACTCAGTGGAATATCCTGAACGCTGTAATCCAGATCTATTTTGATGTCCGTGCGCTCCTGCAATTGGTTCACCGCTTCCAGTAGCGAACTTTGCAGACCGTCGGTGGAAATTTTCAGGCGGAAAGTCGTCAACAGTTCCCGCAAACTCTGATAGGCGGATGACAGACCTTCTCGCAGTTCGTCGATAACTGCCTGGTTCTTTTCGAAATTTCCCTTGTCCTGATTCTTTTGCAGGCGCGATACCTGGATCTGCAAATAGGACAACGCCTGCGCCAGAGAATCGTGCAGCTCCCGGGCGATTACCTGACGTTCATTGATCAACGCCATACGGCGCATGTTGTTGGCCTGTTTCTTAATGGACAGGGCAATAGCGATCTGGTCCGCTACAGATTGAATCAGTTGATCCTTCCATTGCTCCATTTCCGGTTCTGTATTTCTCGCGACCAGTACACCCAAATGCTCTGAATCGTGCATTACCGGATAGCGGTGATGGGCTAGGTTGTCAATCGGAGTGATTGTTTTGACGGGAGTTCTGCATGCCGAGCAATTTCGCGCTTCGCAGTGGACTTGGTCCGGGGGACTGACTTGTTGATAGGGCTGCTCGCCGTCGGCGGTGAGCAGGCAAAGCTCAACGTGGTCAATGCCGGTAATCTGAGACAGGGTGCCGACGAGTTCGTCTATGTCCAGTTCATCTTCATGAATACTGTTTATCTGACTGGCTATATTGAACAGGTAATTGAGTGTGGTGTTATTGTGGCGCAGTTCTTTGGTTTTTTCGTCAATGCGGCTTTCCAGGCTGCTCTGCATCTCGGCAATGGAATGGCTGGTGTCGTTCAACGTCTGTGCCAGCAGCGCCAGTTCATCCTTGCGCACAAAATCCAAATGCTGGTCAAAATTACCTTTACCGATTTCCCGTGCGGCATCTGTCAGTGCTCCCAGCGGTCGCTCCAGACGTTCTTTCAGAATATAAAAAATCACGCTGCCGATCAGCGACGAGGCGAACATGGAAATAAGAAGTACCAAGCGCAGGCGATAGGTTTTCTCCTCTGAGTGGTTTTGAAACAGGGTGACGAGATTGTCTATGGCGTCCACCTGCAACTGCAGCTCTTTGCTGGGAAAGGGAAGGTCGGGGTCAGCCATGGTCTGGTAAACAATGGGTTTGAGATGATTCTCCCAGTTGTCTTTTGTTTGCAAAAACTGACTGTGAATTTTTTCGTTGTCTTCGTCTTCAATAAAGGCGCTGAGACTAAAGTGCGACCAGGTAATATCCAGCTCCTGAATGGCTTGCTCGAGTGTGGCTGTATTGCGTTGCTCAAGAGCCAGGCCGATGCGGTAGGTTTGCATGCGCATGGAGCCTGAAGTGTTTATGGCCTGCGCATCGGATCCGGTTTTTTCCACCATCCAGAACGAGATCACAATGGCCACCATCATCACCGCAATAATGGTGAATACCGATGAGCTGATGATGGTGACTACCGAACCGGTAAATTTGTCGCTGACCTTCTTGATGGGCATGTCTACCTCTAATGATTCGGGCTCTTGTTGCTGCAGGCTTGTTCCACCCACAAGGGGGTAGAGCCCCCCAACTATCAATTCTTCACGCTATTTTGTCTCTACCACTTAGGGGGTAGGGGCGTTTGGCGCTATTCATTTAGCTGCATTGCTGTGTTGATACAGGTCAAGTTAGCTTTGGCTCGTTGATTTATTTTGCTCTCAAAGCACTGGCGCACGCAAGAGCGGGGCAAGAGCTGGAAAGAAAACGAGTTTACAAAAATACGCCGTCAGGTGAGGACTAAACTATGAGCCACTTATTGGATCGACTGAATTTTTTTACGTCGAATAAGCGTGGGGATTTTGCCAACGGGCATGGCGAAACCCGCAAGGAGAGTCGAGACTGGGAAAACAGTTATCGCCAACGTTGGCAGCACGACAAAATTGTCCGCTCCACCCATGGGGTTAACTGCACCGGATCCTGCTCCTGGAAGATCTACGTTAAAAACGGATTGATTACCTGGGAAACGCAGCAGACTGATTATCCCCGCACGCGTCCGGATCTGCCCAACCATGAGCCTCGCGGTTGTCCCCGTGGCGCCAGCTACTCTTGGTATATCTACTCCGCCAACCGGCTCAAGTATCCTAAGGTTCGCAAACCTTTGCTGAAATTGTGGCGTGAAGCCCGTGCCCAATACAGCAACCCGGTTGAGGCTTGGGGTTCCATTGTAGAAGATCCCGCTAAAGCAGAAAGCTACAAGAGTAAGCGTGGCCTGGGCGGCTTTATCCGTTCTTCCTGGGACGAGGTAAACGAAATCATTGCCTCGGCCAATGTCTACACTGCCAAGACTTACGGTCCCGATCGTGTAATTGGTTTCTCGCCAATTCCCGCCATGTCCATGGTGTCCTACGCGGCGGGCTCTCGTTACTTGTCGTTGATGGGCGGCGTGTGCATGAGCTTCTACGATTGGTACTGCGATCTACCACCCTCATCACCCATGACCTGGGGCGAGCAAACCGACGTGCCTGAGTCGGCAGACTGGTATAACTCTAATTACATTATCGCCTGGGGTTCCAACGTCCCTCAGACTCGTACACCGGATGCTCACTTCTTTACTGAAGTGCGTTACAAAGGTGCGAAAACCGTTTCCATTACTCCGGATTATTCTGAGGTTGCCAAACTCACCGACCAGTGGCTTAACCCCAAGCAGGGCACCGACGCTGCACTGGGTATGGCGTTTGGTCACGTGATTTTGAAAGAGTTCCATCTGGAACAGCCCAGTGAGTACTTCACTGACTATGTGCGCCGCTACTCCGATATGCCCATGCTGGTATTGCTTGAAGAGCACGGCGACGGTGTCATGAAGCCAACCCGCTTTATTCGCGCTTCCGATCTCAATGACAATTTGGGACAGGATAACAACCCAGAGTGGAAGACCATTGCCTATGACGAGAACAGCAATGAGCTGGTATCGCCACAGGGCTCCATCGGCTATCGCTGGGGGCAGGCTGAAGGTGAGCAGGGCAAGTGGAACATCGAAGCCCGTGAAGGCAAGAATGGTGCTGAGACCAAACTGCAACTGTCACTGATTGATGGTGAAGCCAACTCCGTACCGGTGGCATTCCCTCACTTTGCCGCGGATAACACCAACGAACACTGGAACTACTGCGAGCACGACGAAGTACTCCCGCGCAATGTGCCTGCTAAAGAACTGACTCTGGCTGACGGCTCCACTGTTAAAGTCGCCACCGTGTACGATCTGACCATGGCCAACTATGGTATTGATCGCGGTCTGGGTGGCGGTAATGTCGCTTCCAGCTTTGACGACGACATTCCGTTCACTCCCGCCTGGCAGGAAAAAATCACCGGTGTTTCCCGCGAGAAAGTGATTCAGGTCGCGCGCGAATTTGCCGACAACGCCGACAAGACCAAAGGTCGCTCCATGATCATCGTGGGTGCTGCGATGAACCACTGGTATCACATGGACATGAACTACCGCGGCCTGATCAATATGCTGATCATGTGTGGCTGTATCGGTCAAACCGGCGGCGGTTGGGCTCACTATGTGGGACAGGAAAAACTGCGTCCTCAAACCGGTTGGTTGCCGCTGGCATTTGGCCTGGACTGGAACCGTCCACCACGTCATATGAACTCCACCAGTTTCTTCTACAACCACAGTTCGCAGTGGCGTCACGAGAAGGTCAGTATCCACGACGTGCTGTCGCCTATGGCGGACAAGTCGCAGTGGCCTGAGCATATGCTCGACTACAACGTTAAAGCCGAGCGTCTGGGTTGGTTGCCAAGTGCACCACAGCTGAACAAAAACCCATTGCAGATCACACGCGATGCGGCCGCTGCTGGCCAGGATCCCAAAGACTATCTGGTAGAGCAGCTGAAAACCGGCGGTATCAAGTTTGCGGCTGAGGCCCCGGACAGCCCACAGAATTTTCCTCGTAATATGTTTATCTGGCGCTCCAACCTGTTGGGTTCTTCCGGTAAGGGACATGAGTACATGCTCAAGTATCTGCTGGGTGCCAAGAACGGCGTGATGAACGACGACAACAACACTCGCGGTGGTTTGATTCCGGAAGAAATCGAATACGAGCAGCAGGGTGCCCAGGGCAAACTGGATCTGGTGACCACTCTGGATTTCCGTATGTCCTCTACCTGTCTCTACTCGGACATAGTTCTGCCTACCGCGACCTGGTACGAGAAAGACGATCTCAATACCTCGGATATGCATCCGTTTATCCACCCATTGTCGAAAGCGGCTGACCCTGCTTGGGAAGCGCGTTCTGATTGGGATATCTATAAAGGTATCGCCAAAAAGTTCTCCGAAGTGGCCGCCATGAACGACAACCTCGGTGTCGAGAAAGACATCGTTACTGTGCCGACTCTGCACGACACTCCTGGGGAACTGGCTCAGCCGTTTGATGTGCTCGACTGGAAGAAAGGTGAGTGCGATCTGATTCCAGGCAAGACTGCACCAAATATGGTGGTGGTTGAACGTGACTTCACCAAGATTTACGAGAAGTTCACGTCACTTGGTCCTCTGCTAGAAAATCTGGGTAACGGCGGTAAAGGCATTGGCTGGAAAACCGAGGAAGAAGTTGAGTTGCTGCGTCAACTTAATCACACCGTGGTTGATGAAGATCACGTGGCCACCGGTCAGCCGCAAATCAATACCGCTATTGATGCTGCTGAAGTGGTGCTGACTTTGGCTCCGGAGACCAACGGTAACGTTTCCGTTAAAGCCTGGGATGCGCTCGGCAAGATCACTGGTCGCGACCACAAGCATTTGGCCGAACCGAAACACGAGGAGAAAATTCGCTTCCGCGATATTCAGGCGCAACCGCGCAAGATTATTTCTTCGCCCACCTGGTCCGGTCTGGAAGACGAACACGTCAGCTACAACGCCGGTTACACCAACGTTCACGAGTTGATCCCCTGGAGGACCATTACTGGTCGCCAGCAGTTCTATCAGGATCACACCTGGATGCAGGCCTTTGGTGAGCAGATGGTGTCCTACCGTCCACCCATCAACACCAAGACTGTGGACTTCGTGAAAGGCAAGAAGCCCAACGGTAACAAAGAAATTGTACTGAACTGGATCACTCCACATCAGAAGTGGGGCATCCACAGTACTTACTCTGACAACCTAATCATGCTGACCCTGAACCGCGGTGGTCCGGTGATCTGGATGAGTGAGATCGACGCTAAAGAGGCGGGCATTGAAGACAACGACTGGATCGAAGTATTTAACGCTAACGGCGCCATCGCCTGTCGCGCCATTGTCAGTCAGCGGGTGAATCAGGGCATGACCATGATGTACCACGCCCAGGAGCGGATTATTAACGTTCCCGGTGCAGAGACAACCGGTACTCGTGGCGGTCACCACAACTCAGTGACTCGGATTGTGATGAAGCCTACTCACATGATTGGCGGCTATGCGCAACAGTCCTACGGTTTTAACTACTACGGCACTGTGGGTTGTAACCGCGACGAATTTGTTGTGGTGCGCAAGATGAACAAAGTGGATTGGCTGGACGGTTCCGATACGGACGATCTGCCACAACCTCTGCCACAAGATCTTTAAGGAGTCTGCACAATGAAAATCAGATCTCAAGTAGGCATGGTGCTGAACCTCGACAAGTGCATCGGTTGTCACACCTGCTCAATCACTTGTAAAAACGTGTGGACCTCCCGAGAAGGTATGGAGTACGCATGGTTTAACAATGTTGAATCCAAGCCCGGTATCGGTTATCCGAAAGAGTGGGAAAATCAGGATAAGTGGAACGGTGGCTGGGTACGCAACAGCAACGGTTCCATCAATCCTCGCATTGGTGGCAAGTTCCGCATCTTGGCGAATATTTTCTCCAACCCGGATCTGCCTCAAATCGACGACTACTACGAGCCGTTCGATTTTGATTACCAGCACTTGCATACAGCGCCAGAGGTTAAGCATCAGCCGGTAGCGCGGCCTCGCTCTCTGGTGGACGGCAAGCGTATGGAAAAAATCGAGTGGGGGCCCAACTGGGAAGAAATCCTAGCCGGTGAATTTGAAAAGCGCAGCAAGGATAAGAACTTCGACAATATTCAGAAGGACATCTACGGTGAGTTTGAAAACACCTTCATGATGTACCTGCCGCGTTTGTGCGAGCACTGTCTGAATCCCGCCTGTGCGGCGAGCTGTCCCAGCGGCGCCATCTACAAGCGCGAAGAAGACGGTATCGTGCTGATCGATCAGGAAAAATGTCGTGGCTGGCGCATGTGTGTGTCCGGTTGCCCGTACAAGAAAATCTACTTCAACTGGAAGTCCGGTAAATCCGAGAAGTGTATTTTCTGCTACCCACGCATCGAATCCGGTATGCCTACAGTGTGTTCCGAAACCTGCGTGGGTCGGATTCGCTACCTGGGCGTACTGCTCTATGACGCGGACCGCATCGAAGAAGTTGCTAGTACTGCATCCGAGCAGGATCTCTACGAGAAA
>Ga0256829_1001139_pt1 | contig 22863 bp, 22 predicted proteins | sample 131447metaG_FD_185979 | JGI IMG/M metagenome (GOLD analysis project Ga0256829, IMG submission 185979) | Hydrothermal vent microbial communities from Lau Basin, Pacific Ocean - 131-447 | ecosystem: Environmental > Aquatic > Marine > Hydrothermal vents | place: Pacific Ocean: Lau Basin | collected...
AATTAGTTGGACAAAGAAAAAGACTTTTGAGATATCTTAAAAAAACAAATTTTGAGAAATACACTGAAGTTATAAAAGAATTATCTATTAGAGATAAATAACCGACCTTACACGCTTTTTTCTCGGAAAGTCCTACTTTTTGTAGCTTTAGGGGGTTGTAGGGACTTTTAGTCCCTGCCACTATAATGGGCTTTGCTCATTATAGTGCGTTAAGATTAAATAAATAATCTTTTTAGGCTTGCTAATCTTAGTAAGCCTTTTTCCTTTTTCATATATATAAAATCTTCTTAAAATTCAATACTTACACATTAAATCGTATAAAAAACAAATAAAAACAAATAAAAACACAATAAATTCACTATAAAAACTCAATTTTATGTCAAATTGCATATAGAATCATGATATTTTAGGTATAATAATTTATATTTTATAAGTTTTAGGTGGTATTAATTTTGTCTTGGTTACAATTAACCTCATGAAAACAAATGATATTTTTAATCTTCTCCATAATGCTGTAGAATCAAAATTTTTTGGAAAAAAAATTAGTCAAAGAGAGATGGCTGAACGATTAGGGATTTCCATGAGGACATATCAAGATTGGAAACTTGGTAATTCACAACCTCAATCTGCGATAGCAATCTTTAAAATGTTGAGCGAGCTAGAAGATGATGAAGTTTTAAGGGTTACAAAACGCATAAGAAATGGTTTAAAAGGAAACAAATGAGCACTTTAACCAAAACTGAAAAAAAAGCTTTAAATGAACTATTTTTTTCTTTAAAAGTAAAAAAAAATCTACTGCAAAGATTGTTTTTTTCTTTAAAAGAAATATTTTTATTTGCAAAAAATTCATTTAAAAAACTATAATATCTACATACATTCAAACCATTTTACTCCCATTATATCGCGATAACAATTATAAAATCTATTATTTTTATATCTAATTTATTACACTAAATATACTTGAGTCTATCAGACTAAAGAAAACTACTTGACAAAACAACACTCAATGTTGTATAATTACATCAGCAATTAAAAGTTTAGAGTGCTAATAAAGAGGAAGATATGTCTAAAAGAGAAGTAATCTTAGAATCAATCATAAGAGAATACTTGAAATCAAATGAACCGATTGGTTCATTTGAACTACAAGAAAGAATGACTCTAGATATTTCTCCTTCAACCATAAGGATATATTTCAAACAACTCTCGTTAGAAGGTGCACTTATACAGTTACATGTAAGCAGTGGCAGAGTTCCTACTCGCAAAGCCTTGATGGATTATTGGATAAACAGACTTGATATCCAAAATCCTATTGCGATATATGATATAGATAAAGTGCAAGATTCTATCCGAGATTATGGTATATATTGTGCATTGCAAAAAAGTATAAATCCAGTATTTGCTGAGCTTTTAAGAGTAGGTGAGAGATTTTTAATTTTAGTTTTTGATGACCAAGAAGTAGTTCTTAAGTATCATAAAAAAGTTGAAATATTTTTAAATACTCTTATAGGCTCTAGTATGAAGGATTTGAAGCGGGTATCAGCTTCTGTTGGTTTGTATGAGCTGCATAATAAGCTAGAGAGTATATTTATGCAAACAGCACTTCTAAATGAAGGCAAAAATGAGCTGTATAAAATTGCAAAAGAGATAGATAGCGAAGAGTTTATAGAAAAGATAGAAGAGCCACAATTTTTAGACACATTAAATACGGGAATGTATTTTGATGATTTTGTTCCTGAGGGGTGTATGGCGGTAAAACAACATGCTACTATAGACAATGATGAAGTAGAAATGTTTTGTTTAGGCAAATTAGATAAAGACTTTGAAAGTTTTTTCAATCAAGCAAAGGAGTAAAAATGAGTATAAAAGAAAAAAAAGATATAAAAGAAAAAGATAATATAAAAGAAGATGAGGCATCAAATAATGAGTGTGAGTCTTGCGAAGAAGAGGTTGAAGAAATTAGCGAAGTAGATGAGCTAAAAGCGCAACTAAATGCTTTAGAAGATAAATATTTACGAAATAATGCTGACTTTGAAAATATCAAAAAGAGAATGGAAAAAGAAAAAATGATGGCTATCAGCTATGCTCATGAACAATTTGCAAGAGACATGCTGCCCATCATAGATGCATTGGAGATGGCATCAAATACTCCTGAAATCGATGAAGGAGTTAGCACGGAAGAGTTACTAAAAAAAGTAAAGGAGGGAGTAAATCTAACCATAGAACAGTTTAGAAAAACTTTCGAGAAACACGGAATAGAATTAGTAGATATAGATGGAGTTTTTGATCCAAATTTTCATGAAGCTGTGATGCAACTTGAAAGTGATGAAAAACCAGCTGGAGATATATTACAAGTATTTCAAAAAGGCTATAAGATAAAAGACAGAGTGCTAAGACCAGCTATGGTAAGCATAGCAAAATAAGGCAAAACTTTAGTTGAGATGAATTTTTTGAGAGCTTTGCTCTTAAAAAAGAAGAAATAAAATAAAATAAACAATAAAGGATATAAGATGGGAAAAGTAATAGGAATTGACTTAGGAACAACAAATTCATGTGTAGCTGTATATGAGCATGGCGAGAGTAAAGTTATTCAAAACAAAGAAGGAAGAAATACAACACCTTCAATAGTAGCTTATACAGATAAAGGTGAGATTTTAGTTGGAGAAACAGCTAAAAGACAAGCTGTAACAAACCCAAAAAGAACTATATATTCTATCAAAAGAATTATGGGTTTAATGTGTGAAGAAGATAAAGCTAAACAAGCAAAAGAGAGACTTCCTTATGAGGTAGTTGATAGAAATGGTGCATGTGCAATTGAGATAGATGGCAAGGTATATACACCTCAAGAAATAAGTGCAAAAGTACTAATGAAACTAAAAGAAGATGCAGAAGCATTTTTTGGTGAAGATGTAACAGATGCAGTTATCACAGTGCCAGCTTATTTTAACGACTCTCAGAGAAAAGCAACAAAAGAGGCTGGTGTAATCGCAGGATTAAATGTCCTAAGAATTATAAATGAGCCAACAAGTGCAGCGCTTTCTTATGGTTTAGAGAAAAAAGAAGCAGAAAAAATCGTGGTTTATGACTTAGGTGGTGGTACATTTGATGTTACAGTTCTTGAAACTGGAGACAGCGTAGTAGAAGTACTCTCAACTGGTGGTGACGCATTTTTAGGTGGTGATGATTTTGATAATAGGCTTATAGATTATCTTGCAGCTGAATTTAAAAATGAGAGTGGAATTGATCTTAAAAATGATGTTATGGCTCTTCAAAGATTAAAAGAAGCAGCTGAAAATGCAAAAAAAGAGCTTTCTAGCTCAACTGAAACAGAAGTAAATCTTCCGTTTATAACTGCAGATGCATCTGGTCCTAAACACTTAGTTAAAAAAGTAACTAGAGCTAAATTTGAATCATTGATAGAAGATTTAGTTGAAAAAACTATCACAAAAATTAAAGAAGTTGTGAAAGACTCTGACCTTGATAAAAACGAGATTAAAGAGATAGTTATGGTTGGTGGAAGCACAAGAGTACCACTTGTTCAAGAAAAAGTTAAAGCATTTTTTGGCAAAGACTTAAACAAATCAGTTAACCCTGATGAAGTTGTAGCAATTGGTGCAGCAATACAAGGTGCGGTTATCAAAGGTGATGTGAAAGATGTACTTTTGCTTGATGTTACTCCACTTAGCTTAGGAATCGAAACTCTTGGAGGAGTTACAACTAAACTCATCGAAAAAGGCACAACCATACCTGTTAAGAAAACACAAGTATTTTCAACTGCTGAAGATAATCAAGCCGCAGTTACTATACATGCACTTCAAGGTGAGCGAGAATTTGCTAAAGATAACAAATCTCTAGGACAATTTAACCTTGAAAATATCTCACCAGCGCCAAGAGGTGTACCTCAAATTGAAGTTGCTTTTGATATTGATGCAAATGGTATTTTAACTGTTAGTGCTACTGATAAGGGAACTGGCAAGCAACAAGAAATCAAGATTTCAGGAAGCAGTGGGCTTGATGAGAAAGAGATAGAAAAAATGGTAAAAGATGCTGAGCTTCATAAAGCAGACGATGAAAAAAGGAAACAAGCTGTAGAGGCAAGAAATCAAGCTGATGCACTTGCTCATCAAACAGAAAAATCACTAGAAGAGATGGGTGATAAAGTTGATGCAGGTGAAAAAAGTAAGATTGAAGATGCATTAAAAGAGCTAAAAGATGTACTTGCAAATGATAGTGCCACAAAAGAGCAAATAGATGAAAAAGTAAAAGCTTTAACTGAAGTTAGCCATAAATTAGCAGAAGCTATGTATAAAAAAGATGAAGGTGCAAAAGAGGGTGCAAAAGCAGCTGATTCTAAACAAGATGACGATGTCATAGATGCTGAAGTAGAATAAATCTTATAGGGGATAGCAATACCCCCTATTAAGTTACATTATATTTACTTATTTTTGATAGAATAACGAAATTTTATCAAAAGGTCCAATATGAAAAACGCGTGGTCTAAACTATTTATAAAACTATTTTCCATACTACTTCTTGCAAATATCGCTTTATATGCGGCATTTCCTCAGCAAAAATTTTTATCACCAGATGAGGCTTTTAAAGTAAGCTCTAATCAGACAAATAATGCCGTGCAAATAAAGATAAAACTCGGAAACAAAATGTATGAATATGACGATAAACTACATGTAAATCTCATATCCCCAAAAAAAGTTTTGCTTGATAAAGAATCAACTAGGCCAAAGCCAGTAAAATTTCATGATTTTATAGTTCACAGAAAAGATATACTTATAACTATACCATTAGATGTAATAAGAAAATATGTCAAAAGTGGTAAATACAAATTAAAAGTTTCATATCAAGGCTGTTCAGAAGATGGACTCTGCTACCAGCCTATGGAAAATGATTTTGGATACACTCTTGCAAATAAAATAGTCAAAACAGTTACTCCAACAACACAAACTCCACAAGCATCAGAAGAAGATAAAATAGCTAACACCATAAAAAATAGTAGTTTTTTAATAGTGCTTCTAACATTTTTTGGGTTTGGATTGTTGTTGGCATTAACACCTTGCGTATTTCCTATGATTCCCATACTCTCTTCTATTATAGTATCTCAGTCTGACGAAAATATGAATACTAAGAAAGCTTTTTTTCTCTCGTTGGTATATGTTATATCTATGTCATTAGCTTATACGATTGCTGGTATTTTAGCAGGTTTATTTGGTGCAAATATACAAACTGCTTTGCAAGATCCTTGGATTATATCTACATTTAGTCTTATCTTTGTTTTGCTATCATTTTCTATGTTTGGATTCTATGAGATACAAATGCCTAGCTTTATACAATCAAAGTTATCAAAAACAAGCGACAATGCTAAAAGTAGTGGTGTTTTAGGCGTGGCCATCATGGGATTTTTGTCTGCTTTGATTGTAGGACCTTGTGTAGCCGCTCCGTTAGCAGGAGCTTTAGTGTATATTGGACAAAGTGGTGATGCTGTTCTTGGGGGAGCTGCTTTATTTGTTATGAGTATAGGGATGGGGATTCCTTTATTAATCATTGGTGCAGGTGCAGGTAAATTTATGCCAAAGCCTGGTAAATGGATGGACAATATAAAAGCAGTTTTTGGCGTTTTAATGTTAGCCGTTGCTATTTGGATGCTTGATCGAATTTTACCTCCACAAATAACAATGCTACTTTGGATGGCACTTTTCCTTATATCATCTATATATATGGGGGCACTCGAACCACAGGGTAAAGATGCTAGTGGCTGGTTAAAGTTTCTTAAAGGCATAGGTATTATAGTGCTAATTTATTCAATCTTTTTGTTTATTGGTGCTATGAGAGGAGTAACAAACCCATTAAATCCACTTGAACAATCACAGGTTCAAGTATTAACACAAAATCAGACAAAGGGTACAATAACACAAAAAGAAAATAAATTTAAAGTTATAAAAACTTTGGAAAAACTCAATCTCTTTATAAAAAACTCAAACAGACCTGTTATGATTGATTTTTATGCCGATTGGTGTGTGAGTTGCAAGGAGCTTGATAAGATTACTTTTCAAGACCCTAGAGTTAAAGCACAAATGTCTAAATTTAATTTAGTTAGAATTGATGTTACAAAAAATGATGCAGAAGATAAAAAATTATTAAAAAGATTTAATCTTTTTGGACCTCCAGGTATCATGTTTTTTAGAAATCAAAAAGAGTTAAAATCATTAAAGACTATTGGATATAAGGATGCAAATGAATTTACAACAATTCTAGATAAAGTTCTTAAGTGAAAGTTTTGTTGATTATGGATGTTCAAGGTCTAAAAGATAAAACAAAATTCGATAAGCATCTAAAAAAAGAAGGTTTTTTACCAATAAAAAATGAAAATTTTGCATATGAAGGAGAGGCGCATACACACCTTTATAACACAAGAGCATACATAATGGATGTAATATCCAAAAGTTTAGAAAAATCTGATTTTAATAGCTGTAAATTAATGTTCCAAGTTGGTGAAAATCCCATGGAAGCTTATGTGTATAATTACAAAAAAAAGAATTTTTCATGAAATATAGCCAATGGAACTTTTATTGCTTGTTGTAAAATATAAATCAAATTGAGGTGAAAATGAGAAACTTTTTTATATTATCTTTTATAATTTTTTTATTTGCTGGATGCTCCACTCATCCTGCTGATCCAAAAATGACAATGAAACCACCTAAATATGTTGACCAGTTACCACCAAAAGTAAACGATACACCAAGATCCAATCCTGGTAGTCTTTTTGGACAAGGAGACAATCCTCTCTTTTCTGATTTAAAAGCTATGAATATAAATGACATTGTGACAGTTACAATAAGTGAAACTATTGCTCAAAGTTCATCTGCAAAAAAAACACTATCTAAAGATAGCAAAGATTCTCTTGGTGGCGGTCTAGTAACCAATAATGGAAATAATAGTAAACTAAAAAAAATAACAGATACTATAAATGGCGTTGCAAATATAGGATTTCAGACTGGCTCTACTAATTCTTTTGCGGGAACTGGTTCAAACACTAGAGATGAAAAATTTACAACAACAATCTCAGCAAGAATTATAAAAATCTTAAATAATGGTAATTATTTTATAGCAGGCAGTAGAGAATTACTTTTAAACGGGGAGAAGCAAATTATACAAATAAGTGGGGTCATAAGGCCATATGATATAGACCAAACAAATACCATAAATTCAAAATATATTGCAGATGCTAAGATTTTATATAAGACACAAGGTGATATTAATAGAAATATGCAGAAACCTTGGGGATCAAAGTTCATGGAATCAATTTGGCCTTTTTAGAATAAATTTTGCATAATAGTTATTTCATTAGTCCTGCTAGATAACCGCTAGAAAAGGACCATTGAAGATTATAGCCACCACATGGCCCATCCAAATCTACTACTTCACCGCAAAAATACAAACCTTCTACTAATTTACTCTGCATTGACTTTGGGTTAATCTCTTTTAGAGGCACCCCTCCTCTTGTTATCATGGCTTTTTCAAAGCCATCATGTCCGTTTACATGTAGAGGTGTCCACGCAAGTATTTTGATTAGTTTATCCTTTTTTATCCTTTGTATTTTGGAAAATTTATCTTTAAAATTTATTTTAGACATTATGCACAACTCTTTTGAAATTGCAGTAGGAAGTAGTGAAGAAATATGCTCTAAAATAGACTTATCTGGATTTTCTATAGCTTGGTTTTTTATATAAACTCTGATTTGTTCTTCGTTCATACCTTTTGTAAGATTGATTAAAATTGGCACTTTAGCGTATTTTTTCAGTAATGGTGTTATGTATCTAGCAACATCCAAAACAACAGGCCCTCTTATCCCGTTTTTTGTAAATATTAAATCCCCACTTGCTTTAAGTTTCTTAAATTTTGGTAAATCTACTTTTATTGTAACTTTTGGGATTGTATCGGCTCTGCAATTTTGTACCCAAGTTTCGTTTACATGTAGAGGCATCATGGCAGGACTTAATTCAGATATATTGTGCCCTAATTTCTTTGCAAAATTATATCCATCTCCATTTGCTCCTAATGTTGAATAACCCAAGCCTCCCGTTGCTATTATGATGTTTTTTGCAAAATATTGATTTGAATCTGTGATTACACTCTTGGTACATGGTTTTCTAATATCAATTTTTTTCACACTACTTGAGCATTTAATTAGGATATTAAGCTTTAGCATCTCTTTTTCAAGAGCAGATATTATACTTGTTGATTTGTGCGTGATAGGAAACACTCTGTATCCATCAGGTGCATGTGTCGCAACGCCTAGCTTAGTAAAAAATTCTATAAGTTGATTATGGTCAAACAGACTTAAAGCATCTCTCATAAAACGACCATTTTTTCCAAATCGTTTCATAAAATCTTCATTATCTAAAGTATTTGTAAGATTACACCGTCCGCCACCAGTCGCTTTGAGTTTTGCTCCTATTTTGGGTAATTTCTCTAATAGTAAAACTTTTTTACCTAGTCTTGCAGAAGTTATAGCACTCATCATGCCAGCAGCTCCAGAGCCTATAATTATAACATCAAATTCTTTTTGTTTATTCAATTTTGTAGTGTATAGTCGCAAAAATTGCTTCTTGCGACTATGATTTTAAGCCAATGCTTCTTTGGCGTATTTTATACCTAATTCATAAGCTTTTTTATTTACCTCATGAACTTTTGCAGGAACTTTTTCAAGAGTAACTTCCATAACTAAGTCAAAATCTAGAACTTTCGTCATCTCCATTGTAATTCCAAGTGCCACAACAGATTGAGTGATAACATTTCCTACTTCTTCTTTAGCTATAGTGATAAGTGGAATTTCATATATATTCCACTTTTTTCTATCTTCATCAGTAGGAGTAACTAGATTTGGTTCAACTACTATATTACAACCTTCTTTTACACCATCTTTAAATTGGTCATAGCTAACTTGTGCAGTTGCTATCATAAATTCTATTTCACCTTCGTTTGCATAGGGATATAAAATTTCTGTATCATCAAGTAAAATATCAACTTTTGTAGGCCCACCTCTTACTTGAGATGTATAAGTTGCAGATTTTACACCATATCCACCAGCTTTTATCTTTGCTTCTGCCAAAATTTCACCTGCTAGGATAACACCTTGACCACCAACACCAACAAATCTTAATTGTCTTCTCATTTAGGCTCTCCTTACAGTTTTACTTTTGTTTTATTTTGTGCAGCTTCTATAACTTTATTATAAGCTTCACAATACTCTATTGCTTCTTCATCTTTTTTCAATATTCCAATTGGAAATTTTCCAACTCTTTCCTCTTTGCTCATTGCATCAAATTTTTTCTTAGAAATTATCATGTCTTCTATCCAATTTAATGTTTGAATTGCTTCACCCATTTTATTTTTTCTACCAAGGTTTATATGGCAATTTGAAAAAATATCAAAGAAAGAGTAGCCTTTATGTTTAAAACCTTCAACTAAAACTTTTTCCATCTTTTTAGAATCCAATACAGATTCTCGCGCAACAAAAGATGCACCAGCTGCATCTGCTAGCTTCGCAGCATCAAAAGTTGGGTCAATATTTCCATACTGTGCCGTAACTGTCCACATGCCTTTTGGAGTAGTAGGACTTGTTTGTGAATTTGTTAAGCCATAGATAAAGTTATTTATGACGATATGATTTAAATCAATATTTCTTCTACAACCATGGATAGTGTGATTTCCACCAATCGCAAGACCGTCACCATCACCAGTTACGACGATTACATGTTTCTCAGGATTTGCCATTTTTATACCAGTAGCATAAGCGATAGCACGACCGTGAGTTGTATGAACTGTGTTGCAATCTACATATGAGCTAAATCTTCCACTACAACCAATTCCTGCAACTATACATACATCATTCATATCCCATCCCATTTTATCAATAGCACGAATAACTGATTTTAAAATAACTCCATCTCCACAACCCCAGCACCAAAGTGTTGGTAGTTTGTCTGTTCTTAAGTATTTTTCATAATTAAAAGCCATATTACATCATCTCCTTAACTTTTGCTACCATTTCTACAGGTGCGATAGGACGACCATTTGCTTTGTGAAGAGTTGTAAAATTATCTCTTCCCATAACTCTTTGAATCTCTTCAAGGTATTGACCCATATTTAACTCTGTAACCATAATTTTGTCAAATTTTTTACCAATTTCTTTTAGCTTTTCTACAGGACTTGGCCAAATAGTAGTTGGTCTAAAAAGACCAGCTTTTATGCCGTCTTTTCTTAGTTTAACAACTGCTTCTTTTGCACCTCTACTTATACTTCCATATGCTATTATGCAAACTTCAGCGTCATCAAGCATAAATTCTTCATATTCTAGTAAATCATCTGCATGATTGATTTTACCCATAAGTCTTTCTATATTGTATTCACACATCTTTCCATCTTCAGTAGGAAATCCAGTTGGACCATGATGAAGACCAGTAATGTGATAATGATATCCCTTAAAGAAAGGATTTAAAACTGCTGGAGTATTTGGCGCTGCATCATAAGGCTTATAGTCTTTTGGATCGCCAGTAAATTCTTTTCTATTTACAATCGTTAAGTCTTCTATCTCTGGAATAATTGCTTTTCCAACCATATGACCTAGCGTTTCATCTAATAGTAAAAAAACAGGTGTCATATACTCTTCGGCTAAATTAAAAGCTCTTACAGTTTCAGTATAACACTCTTCTAAGCTACCAGGACAAAGAGTAATAGAAGCAAAATCACCGTGAGTTGGATGTTTTGCTTGACCGATATCTGCTTGAGATACCCTTGTTGGAAGACCAGTACTAGGCCCACCTCTCATAACATTTACAATCACCAAAGGAACTTCAGTTATAAATGAAAAACCAATTTGCTCTGATTTTAGAGACATCCCAGGACCGCTAGTTGCCGTCATAGATTTTACACCACTCATCGAAGCACCAAGTGCTACGCTTATACCGCCTATTTCATCTTCCATTTGTATAAAATGTCCACCAACTCTTGGTAGTAAAACACTAGTTTCATGTGCAATTTCACTAGAAGGTGTAAGTGGATAACCTCCGAAAAACTTACAACCGCATTCGATTGCAGCTTTTGCTACAAGTCCATTACCATTTGAGATTACTTCTCTTGCCATTTATTCTCCTTATGCACTTAATTTTCTATAATGATTATTCTTAACTGCTTCGGCTCTTTGCTTTGCCTCATCAGTTATCCTTGAAAATTTAAATTCTCCACGATCAGCTACATATATAGCAAAATCTGGACAATGTAATTCACAATCTCTACATCCTATGCAAGCATCTGGAACTTCAACTTCTATCATTGAACCAAGCACAGAGTTTGGTGCTTGAACCATTGCCAGTACGCCTGCTGGACACAAACTAACGCAAATATCACAAGCTTTACATCTTTTTGTATCTACCCATACAGGGGTATTTTTTGGAGCTGTCATACTACTCATATCTTATTCTCCTTTAAAATTTATATTTCGTTTTCAAGCATATACTTTACTAAAGCGTTACTTAAAATTTGTTTATTTACTCAATACTTCTTTTACTTTGTGACCTATCTCAGCTGGAGATTTTACAACTGCAACTCCTGCTGCTTCTAATGCTTCCATCTTTTCTGCTGCTGTTCCAGCACTTCCGCTGATGATTGCACCTGCATGACCCATTCTTTTTCCTTTTGGTGCAGTTTGACCTGCTATAAAGGCAACAACTGGTTTTGTTACATTTTCTTTTATGTATTTAGCCGCTTGAATTTCCAAGTCACCACCAATTTCACCAATCATCACGATAGCTTCAGTTTCACTATCTTCTTGAAACATTTTTAGAAGCTGTATATAGGATAAGCCGATGATTGGGTCACCACCAATTCCTATAGCTGTTGATATGCCATATCCAACATTGCATACTTGATTCGCACCTTCATAAGTAAGTGTTCCTGACTTTGAGATAAGACCAACGCTTCCTTTTTTAAATATCATGCCTGGCATGATACCAATCTTGCATTCTTGGGCTGTAATAATACCAGGACAATTTGGTCCAAGTGTTTTCATATTGTTTTTAACTGCATATGCTTTTGCCATCATCATGTCTTTTACAGGAGCACCTTCAGTGATGATAACTGCTAGTTCTATTCCTGCGTCAGCTGCTTCCATAACTGCATCTCCAACAAAGGCAGGTGGAACAAAAATCATACTGACTGTTGCACCAGTTGTGGCAACTGCTTCACTTACGGTATTAAAAACCGGAAGTCCAAGATGAATTTGACCACCTTTGTTTGGAGTAACACCACCAAGTATTTTTGTGCCATATGCTATGCATTGTTCTGAATGAAAAGTACCTTCTTTACCAGTAAAACCTTGAACTATAACTTTTGTATTTTTATTTACTAATATACTCATCTTACTCTCCCTTTGCCGCTGCGACTGCTTTTTTAGCACCGTCACCTAAATCTGTTGCTGCTATTACATTGCCTATATTTGCATTTTTTAATATCTCTGCTGCTTCTGGTGCATTTGTACCATCAAGTCTTACGATTACTGGAACACTTACATTTACTAATTTTGTAGCTTCTAATATACCATTTGCTATTCTATCACATCTTACGATTCCACCAAAAATATTAACAAAAATTGATTTTACATTCGGATCTCTTAAGATTATCTCAAAACCTTTTGCAACAGTCTTAGCACTAGCAGCTCCTCCAACATCTAAGAAGTTAGCTGGAGTTCCTCCAACATAGTTGATAGTGTCCATCGTACCCATAGCGAGTCCAGCTCCATTTACCATGCAGCCTACATTTCCATCAAGTTTTACATAGCTAAGACCATATTTTCCAGCTTCCATCTCAGCCGGGTCTTCTTCACTTACATCTCTCATGGCTTCTATGTCAGGATGGCGTCCTAGCGCACTATCATCAAAACCCATTTTACCATCAATTGCTATAAAATCTCCAGCACTTGTTTTTACAAGTGGATTTATCTCTATCAAACTTGCATCATTGTCCATATAAACTCTATAAAGTGCTGCTGCAAATTTGATAAATTTGCCAATTTGTTCTTTTGGTAAACCTAAACCAAAAGCTAATTTTCTACCGTGAAATCCTTGAAAACCAATAGATGGATCAACTGCTACTTTTACAATCTTTTCTGGAGTTTCATTTGCAACTTTTTCTATCTCCATACCACCTTCAGTTGAAGCCATTATAACAGGCATCTCTTTGGCTCGGTCAAGAACAACACCAAGATAGAGTTCATCGGCGATATCAGCACCTTCTTCTATATAAATTTTCTGAACAAGTTTTCCTTCAGGTCCTGTTTGATGAGTAACTAATGTCATACCAAGTATTTCAGTAGCAAATTGCTTTACTTCATCTATGCTTTTAGCAAGCTTTACTCCTCCGCCTAATCCTCTTCCTCCTGCATGTATTTGAGCTTTTACCACCCAAATATTTCCGCCAAGTTCTTTAGCATTTGCAACTGCTTCGTCAACACTAAATGCTACTTTGCCCTTAGGGACAGGTACATTGTATTTTGCAAAAATTTGTTTTGCTTGATATTCATGAATATTCACATAGTCTCCTTGTTAAATTAATAAATCAATAAATACTTTTATATCTATTGATTTGTCAATTATATTTTTAATCGTGTAACTGTATTGTAAATTTTATATATATTACGATAAAAAATAATTTTATAAAACTTTAAGTTTCTGTGAGCGATTTTAATCGCCCACAGACAAGATATCTAGTCGGCTATTTCATACTTAGCACGACCTATTTTATATAAATCATCTCCATAAGTATCATTTACAACAGTTAATGGAAAATCAACCACCTCAAGTCTTCTTATAGCTTCAGGACCAAGTTCTGGATACGCTATAACTTCCGCACTCTTTATTTGACGAGCCAAAAGTGCTCCCGCACCACCAGTAGCTCCAAAATATATAGCTTTTGATTTAACACAAGCATCTATAACTTCTTGATTTCTTTTACCTTTTCCAATCATACCTTTTTGCCCCATTTCATTTATGAGCCTTGGAGAGTATGAATCCATCCTGTAACTTGTAGTTGGTCCCGCACTTCCGATTGGATCACCAGGTTTTGGAGGAGTTGGTCCAACAAAGTATATAACTGAGCCTTTAACATCAAAAGGAAGTTCTTTTCCTTCGTCCATCAAATCAATCAACTTTTTATGTGCAGTATCTCTTGCTGTGTATATAATTCCACTTAGATATACAATATCGCCTGCTTTTAATTGTATCGTATCTTCGTCACTCAAAGGTGCTGTTAAATGATATGTTTTACTCATCTTGCCCTCCTTAAAGTTTAAAAGATGTGTGTCTGCTACTGTGACATTGCACATTGACACTAACAGGTAATGAAGCTATATGGCAAGGGTTTGCTTCGATATGAACTGCTAATGCTGTTTCTCTTCCACCCATGCCCATAGCACCAATTCCAAGGTTGTTAATCTTAGTCATAAGCTCACCTTCCATGTCATTTAGAACGGCATCTTTATTTGTCGTACCAACTGTTCTAAAAAGTGCATGTTTGCTTGAAATTGCAGCATTTTCAAATGTTCCACCAATTCCAACACCTACTATGATAGGAGGGCAAGGGTTCGGTCCTGCATTTGAGATAACTTCTTTTACAAAGCTTATTATTCCATCTCGTCCAGCAGCTGGTGGCAATACAGTGGCACGACTTACATTTTCACTCCCACCACCTTTTGCAGCATATTCTATCTCAAGTCCATCACCTGCGACTAAGTCAAAATGAACAATAGCAGGAAGATTGTATCCGATTTTATCTTTTAGATTTTCTCTAGTGTTCCAAACACAAGTTGAAGCTCTAAAATATCCTTCTTCATATCCTTTTGCTGTACCTTCATTAATAGCATCCTTAAGAGTGCCACCAACAACTTTAAGATCTTCACCAACTTTTACAAAAAAGACTGCCAACCCTGTATCTTGACATAATGGCCTAGCTTCACTTGATGCAATATCTGCATTTTCTAAAAGTTGTTTAAGAACCTCTTTACATACAGGGCTCTCTTCTTCGTCGTAAGCTTTATTAAGAGCTGCGAGTGCATCTTTGGGTAAGTTTGTTCCGCTATATATAATATGGTCTTTAACGGCTTTTACTATATCCTCATATTTAATTTCTCTCATATTTTTCCTCCCCGAAAAATTTATTGTCATACAGTACCTCGATTGCTTTTTGAACTGAAGAGATACTGTGTTCAAATTGTTTTTTTTCGCAGTCATCTAGTGAAACAGTGAGAATTTTCTCTGCTCCATTTGCTCCAAGCATAACAGGTACACCTCCTACTACATTATTATGTTCATATTCACCCTCAAGCAGCGTGGCACATGAGTATATATTTTTCGAATCTCTTAAAATCGCATCTACCATAATTGCCGTTGCTTTGCCAGGTGCTAGATAAGCTGAAGTTCCAAGATATTTTACAATTTCAGCTCCACCATGTTTTGTTTTTTCAACTATTTCATCAATCTCTTCATTACTTAACAAATCATGCAAAGGAACACCTGCTACTGTTGAAAACCTAGGAAGGGCTACCATATCATTGCCATGCCCGCCTATAACAGTTGAGCGTATTTGACCTGCTCCAAATCCTAATTTTTCTTGTATGAAGTGTGTCATCCTTGCGCTATCTAAGATGCCAGCCATCCCTAAAACTCTATTTTTAGGAAACCCAGACTCTTTTAAAGCTACATAAGTCATGGTATCAAGCGGATTAGAAACAATAATCAAAATAGATTCAGGTGCAACAACTTTTACTTGTCCTACAACATCTCTCATGATTTGGGCATTTTTTATCAATAAATCTTCTCTACTCATTCCTTCTTTTCTAGGAAATCCTGCTGTAATAACAACTATCTTACTATCTCTTACATCCTCATAGCTATCAGCCACCGTAACACATGTGTGCGACCTCATGGCAGCTGCCGCTTGGTTCATATCAAGTGCTTTTCCTCTAGCTCTATCAATATCTCTGTCAACTAAAACAACTGAATGAGCCATTCCATGCATAGCAATAGAATACGCTACAATGCCACCTACATTTCCGCCAGCTCCTACAATCGATACTTTACTTTTTGCACTCATTTTATATACTCCATAAATTTTGCTTTCCCCTGCACCTATAATTATATAGAATTTATAATTTTATTTAATGTCAAACTTGGTCTCATGGCTTTACTAGCAAGCTTATCGTTTGGTTTATAGTATCCTCCGATGTCTTGCTCTTTTCCTTCTACACTAAGTAATTCTTCTATTATTTTTTCTTCGTTTTCACTCAATGCTTCAGCTATCGGAGAAAATTTTTCTGCTAAGTCTGAAATATCTGAATTTGCCAATGCTTTTGCCCAATACATAGCTAGATAAAAATGACTTGCTTTATTGTCAGGTTCACCAACTTTTCTGCTAGGAGATTTATCATGCTCTAGATAATCTGCATTTGCCTTGTCTAGTGCCTTAACAAGTGCATCTAACTCTTTTGAGCTATGTTTTTGACTTATGTATCTGAGTGATTCAGCAAGTGCTAAAATCTCTCCTAGACTATCCCATCTAAGATGACCCTCTTTTAAAAATTGATCTACATGTTTTGGAGCAGATCCACCAGCCCCTGTTTCAAAAAGTCCACCACCAGCAAGCAATGGAACTATAGAGAGCATTTTTGCACTAGTTCCAAGCTCAAGTATAGGAAACAGGTCAGTTAAATAATCTCTTATGATATTTCCTGTGGCACTGATTGTATTTAATCCAAGTCTAACTCTTTTTAGTGAAAATCTCATAGCAAGTTCAGGTGCCATTATATGATATTCTATAGGTTCTTTTTCTAGATATTGAGGAAGGTATTGGAATACTTTTTCCATTATATTTGCGTCATGTGCACGATTTGAATCTAACCAAAATACGACTGGTTCACCCGTTAGTTTCCCTCGTTCATGAGCTAATCTCACCCAGTCTTTTATAGGAATATCTTTTGCCCTACTCATTCTCCATATATCGCCTTTTTCAACATCAAAACTCATGAGAACCATACCATCGCTATCTTTTACTTCAAGATTTCCATTTTCTTTCATTATAAAAGTAGTTGGATGCGAACCATACTCTTCAGCTTTTTGTGCCATAAGACCTACATTTGATACACTACCCATAGTAGTTACATCAAATTGACCATTTTTAACACAATCTTTTATAGTTTCTTTATACAGCGTTGCATAACTTCTATCTGGTATCACAGCTGCACACTCTTGAAGATTTCCATCTTTATTCCACATCTGTCCGCCGTCTCGTATGACAACCGGCATAGAAGCATCTATGATGATGTCATTTGATGCATGTAAGTTTGTGATATCGTTGTCACTGTCAACCATGGCTATATTTGGTCTAGTTTCATACTGTTTTGTGATTGCATACTCTATCTCTGCCCTTTTATCTGCCGGTAAGGAATCTAATTTTTTATACAAATCTCCAAGTCCTAGATTTGGATTAACTCCAATTTGGGCAAATTCAGGTGCATATTTTTTAAATACATCATTAAAAAATACTTCAACAGCATGACCGAACATAACAGGATCACTTACTTTCATCATAGTAGCTTTTAGATGTAGTGACCATAAAAGTCCCTCTTCTTTCGCATCATTTATGGTTTTAGCAAGAAATTTGTTTAGAGCAGAAACTGACATGAATGCACCATCTAGTATCTCACGATCTAGTGCATCTATCTCTTTTAAAACTTTCCCATTCAATACTATGGTAACTTTTCCATCTCCATTTTTAATGATAGACTGCTCATTGCCGTAAAAGTCCCCCTCTTCCATGTGTGCTACATAAGTTTTGACATCTTTAGATATTGCTCGTAATCTGTGTGGGTGTTTTTTCGCGTAGCTTTTAACAGCAAGTGCTACCCTTCTGTCTGAATTTCCCTCACGCAGAACAGGATTTACAGCGCTTCCTAGGCAATGTGCATATTTAAGTTGTAACTCTTTTTCTTCTTTATTAGTTGGGTTTTCAGGATAATTAGGTAAGTCATATCCCTTGCTTTGTAATTCACTTATGCAAGCTTTTAACTGAGGTATTGAAGCAGATATATTTGGGAGCTTAATTATATTTCCCTCAGGTTCTTGAACGACTGAACCAAGATATTTTAAATCATCGGCTATTTTTTGCTCATCTTTTAATATGTTATTAAATGTTGAAATAACTCTTGTTGAAATTGAGATATCTCTATATTCGACATCAACATTTGCATATTTTGCAAATGACTTTATAATAGGAAGAAGCGAATATGTAGCAAGTGCTGGTGCTTCATCTACTTTTGTGTATATGATTTTTGGATTAACCTGACTCATTTATTCTCCTTGTTTTTATATATCCAAAATATAAGTATGTGCACTTTGGATATATTATCGCTTTACTATATAAAAAATATTATAAAAAACTAATTAATTGCAAAATATTATAAAATAATAATAAACACTACTTTCTTAATTTGTTTATATTCTTTTTGTGTGCAGAGTATGTTTTAGAAAAGCTATGAACACCTTTTTTATTTTTCACAAAATAAAGATATTTGCTTTTTTTTGGAAAAATTGCTGCTACAATAGCTTTTTTACTGACATTACATACAGGAGCATCTGGCAAACCAAAGAACTTATAAGTATTATACTTTGTTTTGTCTTTTTTTATCCTTTTGGATGTTATTCTTATATGTGAATATAAGCCATAGTTTAGTGCACCGTCCATTTGCAATTTCATATGTTTTTTTAATCTGTTGTATATTACCGAGGAGACTGTTGACATCTCTTTTTTATTTGCAGATTCTTTTTGTATTATTGAAGCTATCGTGATATATCGAAACCATCTTTTTTGATTATATTCTCCAAAAATTTTCATAGAATTTTCTTTGTGAACTCTGAGTGAATTATTTACTAAATAATAAATCAAATGTCGCTCACTTATGCCCATAGGGATATTGTAAGTTTCTGGGATTAACAAACCTTCTTTAAAAGGAGAGATTTTATAAAATGTGTTATATAATTTTGTATAATCTAGACTAAATTTTTGTGAAACTTCTTTAAGAAATATTTTAGTAGTTTCTCCTGGAATCAAAGTAAGAGCCTGTATGGCTGCTTTAGAGTGAGAAAGCTTGTATAAAAAATCTCCTCTGCTTAGATGTTTTTGCCCTATGTTAATCCATCCATATTGTGGTTTTCCTATAAAATACAGCATGTATTTATCAATTTGTTTGATAACTTCAAAATTATTAGTCTGCAAATATGATATAATATAGGTTACAGAACCTTTAGGAACATAAACTACTTTACTCGACTCTATGGGTTTAACTAAATGAAAAATAAGAGACAACATGATAATCAAAGCAACATCACATGTAATTAAAAAAGTTTGGATATTTTTCTTAGTTATCATTATAATCCTTGTATCTTTTATAGCTCTTTTGGTGCACGGCGTAAATATAAACAATCTAGTGCTTCCAAAAGTAAAAATTGATAGATTATATATAAAATTAGATAAAAAACTAATTGTTAGCGCACACAAAATTGTGATAAAAAGAGTATCGAGGGCAAATACTTCTTCTTATGAGATTGATAAAGCTATAAAGTATCTAAAATATCTACCGCCATTCTTTGATTCAATATCACTAAAAAATATCACTTATAATGATGAAGTGGTAAATATTTTATACAAAGATGAGGTTTTTTATGTAGATAGTAAGTATTTGACTATCGATGCAAAAGTTTCAAAAGTTGGCAAAAATATACACTTAGATTTGAAACAGATGATTTTAAAAGACTATGACTTAGAATTGCAAGGAAGCTTAGATTTAGACACTAGAAATAATGTTTATAAATATAATGGTAAATATAGTATTTTAAATATCAACGGTGGATTAACTGCCAAAATCAAAGGCGATAAACTTTACTATGATGTTAATAGCTCCAGCTTTAATTCACTCGCCCCAATAATGAAATATCTAAAGAAAAAAGTTTTTATTGAACCGTTAGCAAGAGAGTGGATATATAAAAAGATTGTTGCTAAAAAATATAAACTAAACTTTCTTCAAGGTATGTTTGATTTTAAAACAAAAGACTTTTTTCCAAAACTTATGAAAGCTAGTGCGATAGCAAATGATGTTTTGATAAAATTTGCTCCACATGTAAAAGCGGCTTATGCTAGCTCTGTAAAGGTTGAATTAAAAAATAATACACTTATATTTCACCCAAAAGAACCTACTTATGAGAAGAAAAAAGTAGGTATAAATGATATACATATTTACAATCTATTGACTACTAAAAATGGAATAGTTGTGGATATTAAATCTACTACACTCCTTGATTCTTATATTCACAATATCCTCCATGCTTTTCATATAAATATCCCAATAATTCAAACTAGTGGGAAAAACAGTTCTAATTTATTGTTAAATGTGCGATTTAGGCCTTATTCAATCCAATCAAAAGGAAATTTTGAGATATATGATTCTAATTTTACTATAGCTGGAATCGATTTTTTTACGAAACATGCAAATATGAGGCTAGAAAATGATAAGGTTTTTTTGGACAATAGTAACCTAAAATATAAAAATATTTTTGATATCAACACTACGGGAAAATTTAATACAAAAAACAGTGATTATAAAGGAAAAGTTGATATAAATAGTGTTCTTGCTGATATAAAAAATACTCATCTACTAAGTATCCACAATTTAAAAAATCAAAATATTAAATTAAATTTTAGTACAGATAGGACTTCTGTTTTGCTGAGAGATTTAGAAACGAAGTTGATTCTTCAAAATAATCACAATATCTTTAAAATCAATAATTTGCTTAAATATCGATCTTTTTTATCGCTTTTGAAAAAGCAAAAGTTTAGTAAAGGCAAATTAAAAATTTATACTAAGCATTTCGACACTTTTGATGCAGATTTAAATATCTCTGGCATAAACACGCCTTTTGTCGATAACAACAAAACACTCAAAGATTTTAATATCAAAATAGATATAAACGGCTCTGTAATTAAAGCCAAAACAAATGATGATAAAATTAAATTTATTTATGATAAAAATATCATATTGAATCTAAAAGATATTGATATTTTACTTGATTCAAATCAGACAAAAACACAAACAAATCAACTAGTTTCAATAAATGGGAAAAATGTAAAATTTGTAAGTAATGACCTTAATATTACAGTTTTTAGTGATAATTTTACACTCAATTTTGATAAAAATGAATCTAGATTTATCAGCATATATAAAAATTCACAACTTGGCTATGAGCGAAATGCTACTATATTTTCTGCAAAAGGCTCCAAATTTGATGATAATTTTGTCAACAATATCTTAAATAAAAAAATGTTCAAAGGAGGTGCTTTTAGCTTTTATGCAAATGGCAAGGACAATAATGTATTTGATGGAAAAGTTTTCATAAAAAATTCTATTTTGAAAGATTTTGCACTTTTCAATAATATCATAGCGGCTATAAACGCTATTCCTTCTCTATTTTTATTTAAAGATCCAAATTTTAATGAAAAAGGCTATGCAATTAAAGAAGGTGTTATTGAAATAAAAAGAATAAACAATATTGTGGCATTTAAAAGTATAAAATTAAATGGTTTTAGTGCAAACATAAGTGGTTCTGGTTATATAAATTTAGCAACCAAAGATATTGATTTGGAGTTAGACATCAAAACTTTAAAAGATATTAGTAAATTTATCAGTAAAATTCCACTTGTTGGCTATATAGCCTTAGGAGAGGACAAAAGTATATCTACTCATGTCAATATAGTTGGAAAAATTGATAATCCAATAGTTAAAACACAAATACTTCGAGATTCGCTAAGTAGCCCTTTAAATATTTTAAAGCGTGCTATACAATCACCATTGAAACTTTTTCAGTAGATTGATTTTTAGCTTTGTGCAGAATGTTTTAATTGGCGTTTGTTAAATTTTGGATTTTTTCTTTCTTTGTTTTTGTATTCATTGTCCATTCTTAGGAACTTAGGTAGCTTTCTTCCTTTGACCACATTTATATCATCTATCATGCACTCTTTCGCTTCTTCTTCGCCTACATGTAGCTTTATTGTTATGTAATCGTATAAAAGTCCTGCGAGCCTATCTAGCGAGATTTGCCAAGTTGATAGGGTTTGTGAGTATATCCATTCGCTAAAAGCAAAAAAACCATCATAAACTTTTCCATCTTTAAAACGATAGAGTACACTTTTTCTAAAGTTTCCACTATTATAAACCAAATCCCAAAATCTTGCAAATCTTTTCATCTTTTGCATCATCTCGTATGGAATCAAGTCATTTTAAAGTATGTCGTAAGGCGGTTTATCGCTATATATCATGCCATGCATCTTATCGTGCCTATCTATCGTGGTACCCGAGAGTTTTTTGAGTATTCCTAGCTGAATTTCGCATTTTGTCATGGCATAGAGTTGGTCTAAATTTTGACCAAACCCTTCTAAGCTTTCACCAGGAAGTCCGATTATTAAATCTACATGTAGATGTGCTTTTGTTTCGTTGTCTAAAAAGTTGAGGTTTTTTTCAATTTTTTCAATGTTTAGTTTCCTGTATATATTTGCTGAAACTTGAGGATTTAGGGTTTGAATTCCGACTTCAAGCTGCAAAGAAGCTGGTGGAAACTGTTTTATCCTTTCTTTTAATGAATTTGGGAAATTATCTGGTACTACTTCAAAGTGTATAAAATATGGGGGCTCTTTAGATAAGAAAAAATCCATAAATCTATTTGCTCGCTCAATTCCTTGATTAAAAGTTCTATCTAT
>Ga0256829_1001140_pt1 | contig 22858 bp, 22 predicted proteins | sample 131447metaG_FD_185979 | JGI IMG/M metagenome (GOLD analysis project Ga0256829, IMG submission 185979) | Hydrothermal vent microbial communities from Lau Basin, Pacific Ocean - 131-447 | ecosystem: Environmental > Aquatic > Marine > Hydrothermal vents | place: Pacific Ocean: Lau Basin | collected...
TGATACAGCATCGGTTTTCCACTGATGGAGTGCAGAACTTTTGCCTTGTTTGATTTCATACGGCTGCCTTTTCCGGCTGCTAAGATAATAATACTGATATTTTCATTTTTCATGTATGCTCTTTTAAATATAAATTATGATGCAATTCTATCATTTTTTCTTTTATTTATTATTCATTTTAAGAGTGTATGATTGCAAAAATTTTATAAAAGAGAATATTTTCTTGAAATCCTTGAATAAAATCACGCAGACAATATTCATGAGTTGATGGATCTGCTTACCTTTAAACAGGTGCTCTATTTTCCTTTTTGGTATATTCAACTGGAAAATAGATTCATAAAACATTCAACAACAGTTCCCTTATTGTAAGACTAATTGATGAAGATGCCAAAGTGGTAAAAAAGTTGATGATAATCGCTAAAAACTTGTCATTATTGGGAGCATTTTTTTCACACACAATTATCACTAAGGTACTCTCATAGCTGATTATTTTGCTTCTTAAAAGCTTGTCAATACATTCCGACTTCCAAAATTACAAAAAAAATAATTTATTTCCCTAGACATAATAATTTTTGTGGTATCATAATATAAATTTTTGCAAGGTAATTAAATGGATTTAGGTACGGTCATTGGTATTGTTTTGATTATGGCGCTTCTGTTGGGTGCTATGGTTATGGGTGTTGGTATCGGTGCATATATCGATATTCCGTCTGTACTTATTGTTATCGGTGGTAGTATTGGTGCCTTAATGGTTTCATTTAAACCTGCGCAGATGAAACAGTTTACGAAAATTTTCATGAAAGCTATCAAGCCGGGTGAAGAAAATACAGGTGACTTGATTAAAAAGCTTGTTGAGTTTGCGACAAAAGCTCGAAAAGACGGTATTCTTGCCTTAGAGAGCGAAGTAAACAATGAAGAGAACGAATTTTTGAAAAAAGGGCTTTCCATGGCGATTGATGGCAGTGAGCCAGATACTATCAGAGATCTTTTAGAGATAGAGATGGATCAAACGAGTACACGCCATAAGGTCAATGGTTCTATTTTTAGTCAATGGGCAGGGCTTGCCGGGGCGATGGGTATGATTGGTACGCTTATTGGACTTGTTGCGATGCTTTTGAATATGGCAGACCCTTCAGCTATCGGTCCATCAATGGCAGTTGCTTTACTTACTACGATGTATGGTGCTATGATTGGTAATATCTTCGGTGCACCAATTGCAAATATTTTAAATATTCGAAATGATGAAGAGACAATGGTAAAACAGATGATAGTTGAAGGAATTATGTCTATTCAATCAGGAGATGCTCCTCGTGTCCTTGAAGCCAAACTGCTTGCGTATTTGGCTCCGACAGATCGTGTGAGTCAGTTTGACTAATGGCTAAGCAAAAGTGTCCTGAATGTGAAGAGTGTCTTCCTGCGTGGCTAGCTGCGTTTGGAGATTTAATGTCTCTTCTCCTCTGTTTTTTCGTTTTACTTCTCTCTATGTCAAGCATGGATGCAAAAAAAGTCTCTGAAGCTATTGGTTCGCTTTCTGGCGCGATGAGTGTACTTGAGGGTGGAACAAAAACAGAAATATCAAAAAAAAGAATGCTAGAATCAACACCAATTGATGCAGAAGATGAGACAAGCGATGCTGTAAATAGAATCCAGCAGGCGGCATCTGATGCAAATGAGATGATGGAAAAGGCACAAGGGCCTGAAGTGACTGTTGATGAAGCTGAAAGCGGATTTGTTATCAAGCTACCTGCTGCACTGCTTTTTAAACCTGGCAGCGCCACTATTGAAAATCAGGATGCACTGCTGTTTTTAAAGAGAGTTGCACTCATCGTTGGCCAATTACCAAATGACATGCAGGTGAGTGTACAAGGATATACTGATGACAGAAGACCTGGACCATCATCACCTTTTAAAGATAACTGGGATCTTTCTGCTGCACGTGCAATTTCTGTTCTGCATGAATTGATTTTAGATGGTGTGAACCCGGCTCGTATGTCAGCAGCAGGATTTGCACAGTATCAACCTCTTGCAACAAATGTAACAGCAACAGGAAGAGCAAAGAACCGTCGTGTAGAACTGCATTTCTTCGGTAAAAAGAGCGAAGAGAACAATAAGCAGACGGCTTCGATTTTAGACAAGGTGAAAAAGTAGAAAATGATTAGAATCATTATGGCTTTTTTAGCACTTGGTCTTGCCGCTTTCGGTGCTGATACTGTAACTATCCCAACAGTAAACTTGAGCCTCTCTGCTCCTGATTCTGCACAGCAGTTGGTCTCATCTCTCAATGTAGTTGTCATTTTAACCCTTCTTTTTCTTGCCCCTTCTATGGTTTTGGTTATGACAACATTTACCCGTTTTGTCATCGTTTTTGGTTTTTTACGTCAAGCACTTGGAACGCAGCAGGTCCCCCCGACACAACTGCTTGTGATGCTTGCTATGATACTTACATTTTTTGTTATGGAGCCCATTGGAACAAAAGCATACGAGCAGGGCATAAAACCCTATGTAGCCAAAAAAATAGGCTATGAAGAGGCTTTTACTAGGACAGCGCTGCCGTTTAAAAACTTTATGATTCGCAATACGCGTGAAAAAGATTTGGCACTTTTTTTACGCATCAGAAAAATGAAAAATCCAAAAACTGTTGCTGCCGTGCCGCTCTCTATTGTTGTTCCTGCTTTTATCATCAGTGAAATGAAAACCGCTTTTGAGATAGGTTTTTTACTCTTTTTACCATTTTTGGTCATCGATATGGTCGTTGCATCTATTCTGATGTCTATGGGTATGATGATGCTCCCGCCTGTTATGATATCTCTACCATTTAAGATACTCGTTTTCATACTCATAGATGGCTGGAATCTTCTTATTGGCAACCTGATTGCCTCTGTAAAATAAGCGTAGGATGTAGGTTTGGATTGTAAATATTTTGGTAAATGTGGTGCTTGCAGAGTGTATGAAAATGGCTATGAAGGGCAGTTAGAACAAAAGTTAGTGCTCAATAAAGAGCGTTTTACATCGTATTATGACGGTGATATTAAAATTTTCAGATCCCCAGATGAACACTATCGTGCAAGAAGTGAATTTAAAATTTGGCACGTAGAAGATGCAATTCACTATGCGATGAATCATATTGAGCAAAAAGGTGTTGTTTTAATAGACGAATGCCCACAGGTCAATGAATACATCACTGCCGTAATGCCCAAACTTTTGGATGCAATAAAAAAAGAAGATATCGGCTTTAAACTTTTTGGTGCAGATTTTTTAAGTTCTAGCAGTGGTGAGATTGTTGTCTCTCTGCTTTACCACAGAAAACTTGATGCTGTATGGGAAGAAAAAGCCAAAAAAATTGCTGAGGAACTTTGTGTTTATATCATTGGTCGCTCACGCAAGCAAAAAGTTGTTATTGGACAGGATTATATTACAGAATCATTGATGATACAAAACAGAGAGTACAAGTTTAACTATATAGAAAATAGTTTCACGCAGCCAAATCCACGTGTAAATGAGCAGATGATAGCATGGGCAATGGATGCTTTTGCAAATCAGCAAGGCGATTTACTAGAGCTCTATTGCGGAGCCGGTAACTTTACCATTCCTTTTGGTACACTTTTTGAGAAAGTATTAGCAACTGAAATTTCGAAATCTTCCATCAATGCCGCAAAAACAAATATGCTTTTAAACAGTGTAGAAAATATTGAATTTATTCGCATGAGTGTTGAAGAGTTTACCCAAGCGCTTGAAGGGGTACGTGAATTTAGAAGAATGAAGCATATTGATATGAATGCTTACACTATTAACGCTATTTTTGTGGATCCTCCACGCAGTGGCATGGATGAACTTTCATGTAAATTCAGCGCTCAATATGATACCATCGTCTATATCTCATGTAATCCAGAAACACTCTATCGTGACTTGGAGATACTCTCAAAAACGCATGAAGTTGTTAATATGGCACTTTTTGATCAGTTTCCTTATACGCATCATGTTGAAATGGGTGTCAAACTTATAAGAAAAGGTTTGTAATGAAACGCTATTTGTTTGCACTTTTGTTTTTGATGTTTGCTATAGAACTCTGTGCAAGTGAAGAGATACAGCGCATTGACTCTATTGTCAATGATATTACAACACTTCGAAAAAATTATGAAGAGAAACTCCTGGATGAAAAAGAGAAAAATATTATTTTAGAGCAAGAAAAGAGAAGCTCTCAAAGAAAAATAAAAAATTTGGAAAATGAAATAAAAAAACTACAGACTCTCTTAAAAAATAGAAAAAACAGGGTAAAAAATAAGATTGTCATCAAAGAAGAAATTAAAAAAATAGTCCTTAAAAGTGCTTGTACAGATGAAAATCCCTTTCCAAAGTTAAAACTCAAAAATAGTGTCGCCGTTAAAGAGTTGCAGCATAAAGAGAAGTTGCAGCACTTCAAAGCGAGTGCTTTTCGTCTAAAAAAATCTGCAGATATTTATGCCGGGATGACAACAATGCAACTCGTTTCCCAATGGGATAAGGGCACCTCTTTTACTTCTAATGTAAAGAGTGAAACACGGATTAAAATTACGGGTTATTTTGTCAATAAAGTGTGGAAAAAAGCTACAAAAGAGATGTGGGTAAAGCTCTCAGATGTCAGCCAAAGAGATAAATAAAGTTCTGATATAATACACGCATGAAAAAAATATTGATAATCAGTGATGGTGCAATCGGTGAACACTTGATTCAAAGGGTGACTGAGACATACACAAGTGAAAATATCTACTATGTCGTGCAGTTAAAAGCTAAAGAGTTCCCTGATGCCAATCCGGCCCGATTCAAGTTTTATGAATTTGATCCTACCAGCTTTTCAAAACTTGCAAATCTGCTTAAGATGGAGTTTATCCAAGTCATTATTGCAATGGATAATCAGCCGGATGTTGAAAATACGATTAAAAATATTAGAGTTATTAAAAAACAGCTTCGTGTCATAGTACTTAATCAATGGAATATGCAAAATGAAGATGCCAATGTTGTTCTAGTCGGTGCCAATGAGATTTTAGCATCAAGAATGCTTGATTATCTTCCAAATGTTCCCGTTATCGCTCAAAATGTTGGTCTGGGCGAGGGTGAGATTATGGAAGTACTTGTTCCTTTTGGAAGCTCTTTTGTCTATCGCCATATTGGTGTGATTGAGCAGAAAAACTGGCGAATTGTTGCCATTTACAGAAACCGTCAGCTATTGATGCCCTCACGCAGACGAATGATTCAGCCAAATGACCTGCTGCTCTTAGTCGGTCAGCCGGCAGTACTCAAATCTGTTTATCGTGCCATTAAACGAGAACTTGGGCAGTTCCCCGAACCGTACGGGGCAAATATTTTACTCTATATTGATATGAATGTTGTTCCTCACGCAACCATTAAAGAGTTAGTGCGACGTGCCGTTTATGTCCATACAAAGTTCAAGCATGATCTTGTCATAAAAGTACTTAATCCTTCTAACATTGAGATACTGCAGCATATTAAAGAGTATCGAGATTTAGATATTGTTGTAGACATAGATTATGACAGTATGAATTTAAAAGAGACTTTTTTTAATGATGTAAAAGCATACCATGTCGGTCTTGTCATCGTCTCTTCTGAAATGTTTGCGGACTACTACGTGAGACGCGCACTCTATGAAGTACATGTTCCTGTGCTTAAACTCTCACAGCGAAGTTTTTCCAATGTAAAAGATGCTGCGCTCATTCTCTCTGATAACAGAGATCTGGAAAAAATTTCAGCAACGATTTTTGATATCTCTGAGCAGATGAATTTTAATCTTGAACTGTATAATTATGTGCATGAGCATCAGAAAGAAAAAGAGCAGGTAATTGAGCACTATTATAATCTTTCTACTATCTTTTCCAAGTCAATTAAAGTGATAAAAGAGAATGAAAATCCTATTCGTGCGCTTAAAAATAGAGACAATTTCATCCAAATTCTGCCTTTTACATCAAAACTTACAACACGGCGCATTTATGCGCTTTTTTCAACAGACAGTGAAAAACTTTACTTTAAACTTGATGATTATCACCAAATATTTATACCTGTACAACTCTGATTTAGCCGTTTTTTAACAAAAATTAAGTATTATAAGTCATATTATAATTTTGGACAGATAATGCAAGTAAATATTCCCCTCAAACAAGTTGTTGATAACTCTTACGATATTACGATAGATGCACTGCAAAAGCGTACGTATGATGCAAAAGTCGCAATTATTACAAACCCGAAAGTAGCCGGTCTACATCTCTCATATCTTCTATCAAAAATAGAGGCAAAAGAGCTTTATATCATTACAGTTCCAGATGGTGAAACGTATAAAAATCAGGACTCTATTGATTTGATTTTAGAATCACTTTTTAATCACCGTTTTAACAGAAAATCTCTGCTTATCGCTTTTGGCGGCGGTGTGATAGGAGATATGACAGGCTACGCTTCAAGTATCTATCAACGTGGCATAGATTTTGTACAGATTCCAACAACACTGCTCTCTCAGGTAGATGCAAGTGTCGGTGGTAAAACTGGCATAAATAATAGCTATGGAAAAAATCTCATTGGTGCTTTTCATCAGCCGCGTGCAGTCTATATTGACCCCCATTTCTTAGAGACACTGCCTGCAAGAGAGTTCGGTGCCGGTGTGGCAGAGGTTGTAAAAATGGCAGTGACTTTTAATGCTGATTTTTTTGAGTATCTTGAAGCTGCTGATTTGAATGATAAAGAATCCTTACAAGAGGCCATCAAACAGGCGGTTCAAACAAAAGCAGGTGTAGTTGCTCAAGATGAAAAAGAGCATGGACTCCGAGCGGCTCTCAATTATGGTCATACATTTGGACATGTCATAGAAAATGAGACAGGGTATACAAAATATCTTCATGGAGAAGCTGTAGCTATTGGAATGGTGATAGCAAATACCCTTGCTGTAAAACTCGGTCTTATGAGTGAAGATGAAGCCAGTCGAATTAAAAATGTTTTACAAAAATACAAGCTCCCGACAACATATAAGATACAAAACAGTGAAAAATTTTATGATGCATTTTTCTTAGATAAAAAAAGTTCTGATGCATCCATTACGTTTATCTTGCCTGTTGGAATCGGCGGTGTTAAAATTACAGACAGTGTAGACAAAGAGACGGTCTTAGAAGTTTTAGAGAGTTTTGGGAAGTGAGAATGAAGCTTATACAAAGACTCTTTTTTACTTTTTTACTACTTTTTTCTTCCTTGCATGCAGCAGACACTCCTACTGCAACTGGAGAAGCAAACAGTTCTGAAGCAGCACAAAATGCTGCATTAGAACGTAAAGCACTGATTCAAGAGCAGATTAATCAATATAAAATCGAACTTGGTAAACTTGATGCTCAGATATCTGAAGAAAATGTCTGGATAAAGAGTTATGCATCTTATTTGACCTCTTTAGAAGTGAAAAATAATCTCGATACAATTAAAAAAAGAATTAAGTGGCTCTCGAAGCATGCAAAAACTTCAAGCGATATGGATGAACTTACAGGACTTATCTCAAAAGAAAATATTTTAACATCGCAGATAAATAAACTCAAAGGTGACAGCAGTGCACCGTTCTCAAAGCTCATCACACCTCCCAAAATTGATGATGTTCCTAAAATCTCTAATCCTTTTGAGATATTTACAGGACTCTCGCTTATTAAAACGATTGATGCGAATTATGAAGATTACAAAAAGAGAAAAGAGAACTTAAGCAGACTCATTATTTTTCTTCGTAAAGAGCTTACGCTGTATAAAAAACTTTATAAAATCAATCAAGAAAAATATCAAGATATTCTAGAGAAAAAACAGACAGAATTAGAGCGTTTTGAGAGAGCTATTGACACGATGAATGTAACGCTTAATGTCTATCAAAAACGTCTTGAAATCGCGAAAATAAGCATTAACAAAGGCATAGAAAAACAGGTCTACAGACTGATTAAAATCGGTATTGCTGTTTTAGTTGTCTTTTTTATCTTTTTTCTTTTGAAACTTGTTGTTAAAAAATACATTACAGACAATGAACGTTTTTATATGGCGAACAAAATCATTACTTTTACAAATTTTACGATTATTATTCTCATTGTCTTTTTTAACTATATTGAAAATGTCAGCTATCTTGTTACCATTTTAGGTTTTGCCTCTGCTGGTATTGCCATTGCGATGAAAGACTGGTTCATGTCAATTTTGGGCTGGTTGGTTATTGTATTTGGCGGTAGTGTGCATGTCGGTGACAGAATTCGTGTCGATATGGACGGAAAAAAGTATGTCGGAGATGTATTAGATATCTCACTGTTACGTATGACGATACTTGAAGACATTACACTTACTTCAATTATGCAAAATCGCCGTGCAGGGAGAATTATTTTTATTCCAAACAACTATATTTTTACACAGATGATTGCCAACTATACGCACTACTCTTTAAAAACAGTCTGGGACGGAGTGAAGATTACCATCACGTTTGATTCCAACCACAAAAAGGCGATGCATCTTGTCAAAGAGATAACAAAAAAGTACTCCAAAGGGTATACAGACATCACAAGAAAGCAGTTAAACAAACTGCGTCAGCACTATAGTTTAAAAAATACAAATGTTGAGCCGAGAATCTACTCATTTATAGAAGCAAATGGACTTGACATTGAAGCGTGGTACTTGACAAATGCCTACGGAACGTTGACACTCAGAAGCGTTATATCGAGCGAAATTGTCGATGCTTTTAATGCAGAAGATGACATAACCATCGCATACCCAACACAAAAACTTCATGTCTCTATGCAGAGTGAAGAGCCTGTTGCACATAATAATGAGATAGTGTAATGGCAAAAAAAGTATACTTTAAAACTTTTGGCTGCCGTACAAACCTTTATGACTCCCAGGTGATGATGAGCTCGCTTAAAGAGTATGAGATAACGGAGAATGAAGCAGAAGCAGATGTAGTTGTCATTAACTCCTGTACGGTTACAAACGGTGCTGATACCCATGTCCGTTCTTACATTTCACAATTAGAGAAAAAAGGGGATGAGAAAAAGCTTTTTCTGACAGGGTGCGGAGCACATACAAAAGGTGAATCACTCTTGCGTGAGGGGCGTATTCACGGAGTCTTCGGGCAGAGTGAAAAACAGAAAATCGATATGCTTTTACAAAAAGAGCAGCCTTTTTATGAGCCGGGTGATTTGAATCACATCGATGATATGGTCGTTGATGAGTTTGTTGGCAAAAGCAGGGCATTCATCAAGATTCAAGAGGGGTGTAATTTTAGATGTTCTTACTGCATCATTCCTTTTGTGCGTGGTGATGCACGCAGTATGAACGAGGGCAGGATCTTAGAGCAGATTTCCCGTTTGGCCCTCAATGGTTTTGGTGAGTTTATCTTAACAGGAACAAATGTCGGCTCTTATGGACAAGACACAAAAACATCTTTGGCACAACTTATGAAGAAAATCTCGCGTATTCGTGGCGTGAGACGAATTCGTCTCGGGAGTGTTGAGCCCATTCAGATAAGTGATGAGTTTAAAGAGATTCTTGACGAGCCGTGGATGGAGAAGCATATGCATATAGCACTGCAACACACTTCACCTAAGATGCTTAAACTGATGAATCGCAGAAATGTTTATAGACAAGATAGAGAACTTTTTGAGTTATTGGCTGAGAAGGGTTATGCGATAGGGACTGATTTTATTACCGGTTTTCCTGGAGAGAGTGAAGATCTGTGGCGTGAGGCGATGGAAAATGCAAAGGCTTTGCCGCTGACACACCTGCATGCTTTTACATACTCTAAACGTGATGGCACTCCTGCTGCTACGATGAAACCGGAAGTGAATGGCAAAGTGGCAAAAGAGCGTCTGCATGAGATAGAATCGCTTGTAAATGCAAAAAATTATGAATTTAGAAAGGCATTTGGGGGAGAACTTGATGTGCTTATAGAGTCCTATAAAAGCGGCTTATATCATGGTCTTGACCAGCATTTTAACAAAATAGTGGTAAAATCAGAGGAAGATCTTTTAGGGAACTGGATTAGAGTCTCCGATTATGAAGTTCAGAAGGAATATAACTATGCCAACATCTAAAACAAATCGGATTGCGCTGATTGTCTCTGCTTTTGTCATTATTGCACTTGTACTCTTTGCACTGCTGCGTGACAATGCCGATGCCATAACATTAAATCAGGCAAATTCTCTTCTTCAGAATAAGAGTGTCAAGAAAGTCATCGTTACAAAAGAGTATGTCTATCTTAAAACTGCAAATGGCTACTATAAGATTGCTTCATCACAGGTCACACCACGTATGTTTGTTGATTATAAAGTAGAAGTTGGAAATGAATCAAATATTATTATTTATATCTTATTTTTGGTACTTTTTTTAGGTCTTGGTTCACTGCTTTTGAAGTTTTTACAAAACAGAGGTATCTTTGGAAGTTTGAATTTTAAAACGAACGAAAATGCAAACAGTTCTGCATCACCGTTAGAGCTCAACACTCCCATAGAGGCAATTAAAAGTGATGTCAGTTTTGATGATATTGGTGGTATTTCGGATGTAAAAATAGAGCTTGAAGAGATTATTGATTTTATGAAAAATCCAAAGCGTTACAAAAATTTTGGTGCGCGTATGCCACGGGGAGTACTTCTTGTAGGACCTCCGGGTGTTGGAAAGACGATGATTGCAAAAGCAGTTGCCAATGCTGCGGATGTGCCGTTTTTTTACCAAAGTGGTGCCTCTTTTGTGCAGATTTATGTCGGAATGGGCGCAAAACGTGTCCATGAACTGTTTGTAGCTGCAAAGAAGAATGCACCTGCTATTATTTTCATAGATGAAATAGACGCAGTCGGGAAAAAACGCGACGGGCAGAGAAATGATGAACGTGAAGCCACGCTCAATCAACTCCTTACTGAGATGGATGGTTTTGAGGGCTCAAGTGGTGTTATGGTAGTTGCTGCAACAAACAAGATAGATGTTTTGGATTCTGCACTGTTGCGTGCGGGAAGATTTGACAGACGTGTTTTTGTAGAGTTACCAACAAAGAGAGAACGTGAAGCTATTTTACTCAAGTATCTTGACAAAGTGCCGCATGAACTTGATGTTAAGGTAATTGCAAACATGACAGTAGGTTTTAATGGAGCAGCATTAGCCGCACTTGTTAATGAAGCGGCACTTTTGGCTCTGCGTCAAAATGATTTTCATGTTACACTTGAGCATTTTTATCAAGTCAAAGACAAGGTGATGTTTGGCAAGAAAAAACTGCAGATGTTGAATGAAAAACAAAAAGCCTACCGCATCACGTATCAGGCCGGAAAAGTTGTTGTGGCAACTTACTTTGATTTGCCGTTTGAAAAGTTAATGCTCTCAAATGAAAAACTTACCCCTTCAACAGATGAACCATTCATCAAACAGGAGTTAGAAGCACGTGTCAAAATGCTCATAGCAGGAAGTGTCGCTTGTGATATGAAGTACAAAGAGCATGCAAGCAGTGCAAAATCGGACATAGATGAGGCAAAAGAGGTAACATTTAAAATGTGTCAAGAGTATGGCATGGGTACATCACTTATCCCTGAAGCAAATGAAGAAGAGTTTATGTTAAAACGTCTTTATGAAGAGACAACACTTCTTTTAGAGTCTTTAGGTGAAGTTATGCAAAACATTGAGAGTGTACTTCAAGAGCGTGAGAGCATAACAAAAGAAGAGGTTAAAAAGTATATCAATGCGATTTTTTAGCGGTTTTTCTCTGCAGAATGAAGCAGATTTTTTTGCTCCTTATATAAAAGAGAGTGCTTACACTGTTTGTGGTTTTAGTTATGGTTCTATCAAAGCTTTAGAAGCTGTTAAAAAAGATTTACAAGAGGGAAAGCGGGTCGATACTTTGCAGCTTTTTTCTCCTGCATTCTTTCAAAGCAAAGATGAGAAGTTTAAACGTCTGCAGCTTATGGCATACAGAAAAAATGAAGATGCTTATCTCTCACAATTTATAAATGCCTGTTTCTTACCGTATGAGAGAAAAGAGCTAGAGCGGAGTGTAACGGTTTTAGAAGAGCTTAAAGAGCTGCTTTATTATGAGTGGGAAAAGGGTGAATTGGCTGAACTGAGTGCCAAAGGTGTTGTAATTGAGGTTTATCTTGGCGGAGAAGATCAGATAGTGGATGCTGACGTGGCAAAAGCATTTTTTTTGGATGTGGCAACGGTGACATATATCAAAGCAGCAAATCACTTTTTGCAGCTTTGCTGAGTGTAAATCCGTCTTTTTATATGTAAAACTCCGAGGGCAAATCCTCCCTTGCTCACGAGCCTCTGCGTTTTACATATAAAAAGACTACTTGCAAGAGTGCTTTTGTGAAAAATGAAAAATATAGAACTATGAAAAGGAATAGAAAATTATGAGTGAAATAAAAATAGGCGTAATAACAGCAAGTGATAGAGCGAGTAAAGGTATCTATGAAGATATCAGCGGTGTGGCAATTCAAGATACGATGAAAGATTATCTTAAAAGTGAATTTGAAATAGTTTACAGATGTATTCCTGATGAACAGGATGTTCTTGAGGCTACTATGAAAGAGCTTTGTGATGAAGCAGGGTGTTGTTTGGTGGTTACTACCGGTGGAACAGGGCCTGCACTGCGTGATGTGACACCTGAAGCTACCCAAAATGTGTGTGATAAGATGATGCCTGGTTTTGGTGAGTTGATGCGTCAGGTAAGTCTGCAGTATGTCCCAACAGCGATTCTTTCTCGTCAAACAGCGGGAATTCGCGGCAAATCTCTTATTATCAATCTTCCGGGAAAACCAAAGTCTATTCGCGAGTGCTTAGATGCAGTATTTCCTGCTGTTCCGTATTGTATTGATTTAATTGAAGGTCCTTTCATTGAAACAGATGAAGATGTCATCAAGGCATTCCGCCCAAAAGCAAAATAAGTTCTTGCACAAAGTTTGCACAGTAATCTGTTATTATGGCATATAGAGAGAAAAGGGAGTTTGAGATGAAATTGATTTTAATAATCTTATTATTGGTTTTGAGTGTTACATTATTTGCGAAGGGAAATAGTGTTGTTGATAAAAAGAGTAGTTTAGAGTGGCAAGACAATATAGAGCATAATGAGCTAATCTGGAAACTCTCTAGAGGCTATTGCAGTCAATTAGCACTTGGTGGTTTTCATGATTGGAGAATGCCTACAAAAGAGGAACTCACAGCACTCTCAAAGAACAAAAAACTTAAAAAGCAGTTTTCTCATTTTGAAAATGCTCTTTATTGGAGTGCAAGCCCTGATAAAAATGATGATTTAAGCGCCCATACTATTTACAGTGGAAACGGCCATGACTCAATAAGTGACAAGTGTGATAAATATCTTGCAATCTGTGTGAGAGATTATAAGTAATCTTTTTTAGAATACTATGCGAATACCGACAGGGCAGTGGTCAGACCCTTCTATATAGTCCAAGATAAAAGCATCTTCAAGATTTTCTGCTAGATCCTCAGAGATAAAAAAATAATCAATTCTCCAGCCCACATTTCTAAGCCGTGCATTTGCACGGTAGGACCACCAGCTGTATCTGTCCGCTTCATCTCCGTTTACATATCGAAAAGTATCAATGTATCCATGTTCTAAAAATTTGTCTATCCACTCTCTTTCAATTGGAAGAAACCCCGAAGTTTTTGCATTTGCTTTTGGATTTTTTAGATCTATTTCACGATGTGCAGTATTGACATCGCCACAGATGATGATACTTTTGCCTTCCTCACGCAGAGCTTCACAATGTGCTAAAAAGTCATCATAAAACTTCATTTTATGTGCAAGCCGCTCTTCATTTTTTTGCCCGTTAGGAAAATAGACATTAAAGAGAACAATATCTTCATAATGCGTCTCTATAATTCTGCCTTCGTGTGTATAATCAATCTCTGGACATGTAGAGTGAAAATCACTTTTTATTGCACTAAAAGTTGCAGTGCCACTGTAGCCCTTTTTCTCAGCTGAGTTGATGATAGTCTCAGTAAAATTTTTTTCAAATAGATTGTCGGGAATCTGCTCTTTTTGTGCTTTTATCTCCTGAAGACAGAGGATGTCTGTATCTCTTTCATCTATCCATTTGAGTGCTTCTTTATTTGCTACAGCTCGAATACCATTGACATTCCATGAGATGATTTCTATTGAATCTGACATTATAAGTCCTGATGCTGGGTTGTTTGGAAAGTTATCCCACAAAAAAGTGGGATAAAAAGAAGTTTAATTAGACGAAATCAACTTTCGCTAAGTGGTGTTTAAGACCAAGCTCTGCAGTAGAACAGCCAAGTGCAAGTCCTACCATTTGCTGCATATGAAGCACAGGAAGCTCTACCTCACGTCCGATAGCTTCAGATGCGTGAGCAGTCTGTGTGTCAAGTTTTAAGTGACAGAGTGGACATGGTGTTACCATCCAGTCCGCATTTCCATCCATTGCACCGGCAATTGCATTTCCAGTTAATACTGCTGCAGTATGAGGTGCTTGAAGCTCAACGTGGAAACCACAACATTTATTTTTCTCTTCATAATCAACATTTTTACCACCACAGGCGATAATTAAATCATCTAGTGATGTGGGGTTATAAGGATTTTCATTTGATTTATGTGTCTCATTTTGAAGCTCTGATGGACGGATATTGTGACATCCGTAAAAAGGAGCAATGTTAAACTGGCTGAGTGGCGTGACGACCATCTCTTTGATTTTGTCAAGTCCAATGTCATCAATGATTGCATATAAGAAGTGTGTTACTGCAGAAGTACCTTTGTACTCTAGCCCAACTTCTGCAAGCTTTTCATTGACTTTTGCTTTGAGTACCGCATCATTATCAAGTTTGTGTTTTGTCATAGCAGTGTTGAGTTGACACGTATTACAGATAGTAACCATTGTCAGACCATGTTTCTCTGCATAGGCAATGTTTCTGGCATTAAGAACCAGTGATAAAAACTCATCATAATCTTGAAGGTGAGAAGCACCACAACATGATGCTTCTGTGAGTTCTATAAGTTCAATTCCAAGTTTTTCGGCAACTGCCATTGTAGACATCATTTGCTCAGGAGTACTCTGTTTTGCTGTACATCCTGTAAAAAGTGCATATTTTAATTTTTTCATTTATATTACTCCTAAAACTTTGCAGTAGATGAAGATTCTACAAGTTTTTTAATCTCATCCATATTATCTGATGTTGGTATTGCCCATGGCATTGCTATTTTCCCTTTTGCAAACATACGTAATGCAACTGGAATGTGCTTAACGATTGAAGGACCTTCTGAGTAAAGAACCAATCCACCTTCATCAAGTACACCACGTTTTTCAATAGATTTTTTGAAGCCGACTGCGTGACGGACTGCAACATTGTTCTGTGCAATTCCTTCTTGGAAGGCCATCTGATGGAGTTTTGTGATTTTTGCGATTGGGTTAATCTCTTTTGGACATGCTTCCGCACACTCAAAACATTTTACACAGTCCCAAACACCCTGTTTTTCAGCGTTTACAGTAGCAAGTCTTGAACCTGCATTATCACGAACATCCGCTTCAAATCTATATGCAGCAGCAAAAGCAGCGGGACCAAAGAAGTCTTCATTAATGGCAACAGCAGGACATGCATAGTGACAAGCACCACATTGAATACATAAATCAGCATCATCAAGTGCATTTGCATCTTCTGGAGAGATGAGATTCTCAGATTCTGGATTTTCATCAATGTCTGCTACTACGTATGGTGTAACAGCTTCATGTTTCTCCCAGAAATCACCTTTATCTATAATCATATCTTTGATTGCACGTTTAACGCTTAACGGTTCAATAGTAAGCTCATTGCCAAAAAGATCAACCATATCATTCATACTCTCTTTACATGCAAGAGTTGAACGTCCGTTTACTTTGATGGCACATGCACCACATATACCGTGACGGCATGATCGTCTGTAGGAAAAACTTCCGTCATGATCCCATTTAATTCTATTTAAAATATCTAAAACAACTTCTTCTGAAGTTACTTCCATGTCATAATTTTCATAGTATGGCAAGTAATCTTTATCAGCATTAAAACGAAATACTTTGAAGTTTACTTTTTGTGTAGTAATTTTATGTGTACTCATAAGTTATCCTTAGTAATTTCTTTCTTGTAATTTATGCTTGCCAAGGATAACATCCATATAGTCAAGTTTGATATTTCCATTTTCATCCATATAGGCCATAGTGTGTTTTAAGAAGTTTTCATCATCACGTGTTTGATAATCTTCTCTGTAGTGTGCACCACGACTCTCTTTTCTAGCGATACCGCTCTCAACGATAAAGAGTGAATAATCAAGCATATGCCCAAATTCGATGGCTTCTTGAAGTTCTGTATTAAATACAGTTGATTTATCTTGAATACGGATATTTTTGAAACGCTCACGCAGCTCTTTTACTTTATCTACTGCAATTTGAAGTGTCTCTTGTGTTCTAAAAGCACCGGCATTTGTTGTCATGCACTGCTGTAGCTCTTCACGGAGAGTAGGGACTTTTTCATCTCCATTATTATCTAAGAGAAAAGCTACTTCGTCTAAAGCTCTCTGTGCATCCTTTTCATTTGCAGGACGCAGTTCAATGTTATCGATGTCAGTGACCATTGTTTTACCAACAAAACGACCAAATAGAATCGCTTCAAGTACAGAGTTTGCACCTAAACGGTTTGCACCGTGAACAGATACACAAGAACACTCACCGGCTGCATAAAAACCTTCAATAAATTCTTCATTGTTCAGTCGAGCATGACCATCAATGTCAACAGGAATACCACCCATAGAGTAGTGTGCAGTTGCAGAGATAAGAATAGGCTCTTTTATCATGTCCAGACCTAAGAAAGTGATAGCAAGCTCACGCAACTCAGGGAGTCTTTCCATAATTAAATCTTTTCCAAGGTGTGTTACATCAAGAAATACTGCATCTTTTCTTGGACCAACACCACGACCTTCACGAATCTCATTAAGAATAGCACGGGCAACAACGTCTCTCGAAGCCAGTTCAAGTGCATTTGGTGCATATTTTTCCATGAAACGCTCACCTTTAGAGTTGAAAAGCCTTCCACCTTCACCACGAGCTGCTTCAGAGATTAAAACACCATTTCCTGAAAGTCCAGATGGGTGAAACTGTACAAACTCCATATCTTCTAAAGGAAGACCATGACGCGCAACAATGGAAAGTCCGTCACCTGTATTTGCGTGAGCGTTGGAGTTGATCTTATATGCACGAGCATATCCGCCTGTTGCGAACATGACTGATTTTGCATTAAAAATTGCCATCTGCATATCGCGAATGTTAAATGCTACAACACCAGAAACTTTTCCATCTTTATAGATGATGTCCGCTGCATACCACTCATCCCAAAACTTAACACCTGCACGGTCAGCCTGCTCATATACAGTCTGAAGAAGCGTTAAACCTGTTCTGTCTTTTGCATAACATGCGCGAGGAGAAGACTGCCCGCCAAAAGGACGTTGTGCTATCTTCCCATCAGGAGTTCTACTGAATGCAGCTCCCATTCTTTCTGCCCAACGAATAGTTTCGGGTGCTTTTTGACACATAAACTCAACTGCATCTTGATCTGCCAAGTAGTCAGATCCTTTTACTGTGTCAAACTCATGAAGCTCAACGCTATCCTCATCACTAAATGCTGCATTGATACCACCTTGAGCTGCACCTGAGTGACTTCTCAGTGGATGTAATTTTGTAATTACAGCGACTTTTTTTCCTGCATTTTGCAACTCTCTCGCTGCTGCACATCCCGCAAGACCTGCACCAACAACAATTGCATCGTAAGTATAAATAGGAATACTCATTAACCCATCCTTCAATAAAGAACTAAAATAATTTTGATTGTATCGCAACTAGCCTTAGTGCAGGTTAAATGTTGTCTTTGTGTATAGGAAGTTTTAGTTTGTTACCATTTGAGACATATCAACTAATATAATATTACATGTCTCTTTGGGCTAAGTCTCTTGTCTGCATAATTTTATTTGTACCAAGTGACTGTGCATAACGTAAAATCTCTTTAGCCTGTTTGATGGCCTCTTCGAGTGAAGTGTTATTTGGTTTGATGATAAAGCCGCCGCTGACAGTTATCTGTGTAGAGCCTTGGCTTGGAATATTGAATTTGAGTTCGGCAATACTTTCACGAATGAGTTCTGCATCTTTATAGGATTGCTCTTTTGAAGAACGGGAGAAGATAATTGTAAACTGATTGTAATCTGTTCTCGCTATAACATCAATAGGTTGTTCGTGCAAAGATATAGTGTAGGCAACTTTTTTGAGTATGGCCTGCGTGACATCCTGAGGGAATACTCTGTTTGCTTTTGAAAAATTATCTATCTCCAAAACTGTTACAGATGTAAAGTTACTATCTTTTACACTTTTTTTGATGGAGTATGTACTTATCATTCCTTTGTAGTTGTTAATATCTGTCACAGGGTCAAGCATATCCGGGTTATCATTAGAAACACTTTTTCTATTCATACGCAGAGAGATAGCATCTGCTTCTTGAGAGTAAATATTGTATGTTTTTCTGTTTTTGTTCATCTGATGTAAAAATTCAATATCTTTGTAAATAGCATTCAGAGCTCTTCTATAGTAGATTGTCGCAAGTAAAATGAGTATGAAAGTGATAATTACAGCATAGCGGATATACTTGAATTTTTTTTCATTGTATGTAATGTTCCTAAGAAGGATAGTGTCAATTTGACTATTGATATTTGCAAAGGCGATATTAAGATGCTTTTTTGCTTTTGCATCTAATTCTCTATTTTTTGTATCGACATAATATTTTTGTGCCGCCATATTAAAACTATCTGTCAGTTTTGAGAGTTTATCTAAATCTGCAAGATACTCTTCTTGATTCCCTAGTAGATATTTTTCCATATAGGCATATTTATAAAAAGTGTGAAGTTTGTCTATCTTTTGATGGAGACGTGTGCTTTTTCCATTAAAAAGTATAAGCGCTAATTCTAAATCACTTTTGTCTAGTTTTGTTAAAGATGAGATTATTTGCTTTTGATTGACGAGATTATCTACTTTGTCAAACGAGAGAGTATGCTCAAATATACTTAATAATCCAAATGTTGCAGCAAAAAGAACAAAAAGTAGATAAGTGTTCAGATTCTGAAATATCTTCTTAATCGAGTGTTTCATATGATAGTTTTCCTAAAAATGTTATAATTGCTTACTATTCTATATCGGTTGCGATTAAGATTTGCTTAAGTAGAAAGAGGAATTTTGAATTTAGAAAATTATTTTATATCACTTTTTAACAATAAACACATAGGTGATGATGCAGCTGTTATAGATGATTTTGTCTATTCTAAAGATGCTTTTTTTGAAGATGTTCATTTTAAAAAGGAGTGGATGAGTTATTATCAGATAGCCAAGAAGGCGATGCTGGTGAACATTTCTGATGTTGTTGCTATGAATGCAAAACCTTGTTATGTATTGCTGAGTGTTGCGATGCCTGGAAGTATGACAAAAAAAGAGATGCAGGAGTTGGCAAATGGCTTCAAAGATGTTGCAAAATGTTATAATATAGAAATTATTGGTGGCGATACAATTAGTAACACAAAACTTGATATTACAATTACGGTAATTTCACAAACGAAAAAACCACTGCTTCGTAAAGGAATTCGAGAAGGGCACTGTTTAGCTCATACTGGAGATTTAGGAAGAAGTGCTAAAGATTTGAAAAAACTCTTCAATGGTGGAAAAATCCATCAAAAATCCAAGTTCGTAAATATTGTGTTGCGTGAAGCATTTGTAGAGAGAACGGCACGGTATTTAAAAGCAGGAATGGATATTTCTGACGGACTCTTTAGTGATTTAGATAAAATACTCAAAATAAACGGACAAGGTATTCGCTTTTTAGAAAAAATACCCAGAAGCAGAGGGTGCAGCGGTGAAGAGTATGAGATGCTTGTAGCCTTTGACAAAAGAGATAAAAAAGCAGTTTTAAGACGTGCGAAGCAAAGTAGAACAAAACTCACTTGTTTTGCTGTAGCCTCACGCAACAGATATACAAACAGATGTCAAGCACATCATTTTTAAGATATTTTAAAACATTAGGAAAAAATAATATGGATAGATTTTATTCGCTTGCTCACGCAAGCATTGCGTTTCATTTTAAACAGACAGCACGGGATTTCGTAGTTGAAGAGATTCCTCTTTATGAATTTAGCGGGGAGGGCGAGCATCTTATTTTATTTGTGAGAAAAAAGAACCTATCAACTAACGAGATGGTAGGCCAGATTGCCAGATATTTAGGTATTAAAAACAGAGAGATTGGCTATGCTGGGCTTAAAGACAAGCATGCAATGACAAAGCAATACATCTCTGTGCATAAAAAGTATGAAGAGGCACTGGAAAATTTTAATTTTGACGGCATAAAAATAATTTCTAAAACATATCACAACAACAAGATTAAAATAGGGCACTTAAAAGGCAACCGTTTTTATATAAAACTCAAAAAGGTTAACCCTACAGCAGCTGTAAAAATAGATGAAGCACTTAAAAATATTGATAAACAGGGGATTCCAAACTTTTTTGGGTATCAGCGTTTTGGAAATGACGGAGATAATCATATTTTAGGAGAAAAGCTTGCAAAAGGGGAGGCACGAGAGCGTAATCCAAGAGTGAAAAAACTGCTTATCAATGCTTACCAGTCACACCTTTTCAATCTTTGGCTCTCACGCAGACTGGAAATAAATTCACTCGTTGCAAGTTTTAGTGTCAACGAACTTGAATCACTTCTTAATTTACCAAACCATGAGCTTCAGAAGATGAAAAAACAGCAGCACCTTTTTAAACTTATTGATGGTGATATTATGGAACATTATCCGCATGGAAGACTCTTTGAATTTTCTGGTGATGAAGATGATGTGAAACGCTTCAATGAAAGAAACATCAGTGTTACAGGACTTTTGTGTGGGAAAAAAGCAACACATGCAAATGCATTGGCACGGGAGATTGAAAAAGAGTATGATGATGAGATAAATGCTGATGGTGCAAGACGCTATGCGTGGATATATCCAACAGAAATAGAGGGGCGATTTAACCCTGTAGAAGCGCAATATGAGCTTAACTTTTCACTTCCAAAGGGCTCTTATGCAACAGTTTTATTAGAAGAGATAGCCAAGAGAAAATTAAAGGGATAAAATGAAAAAAAAACATATAACAAGTTTAATATCACAGACATTTGGAAAATTCGCCTCACGTGAGTTCCCACATTGGTTTCAAAACATAGTAAACAGGAGTTATGTAGGGCTAATGGGACTTGATATGAGTGAGTTTCACGCACCCCAGACCTACAAAAGTCTCAATGCGCTCTTTACAAGACATTTAAAAGAGCTGCGTCACTTCTCTTTGGATGCATCGGACTTCATCTCGCCTTGTGATTCTTTGATCTCAGAGTGTGGAGCATTGAAAAGTGATTACGCACTCCAGATAAAAGGAATGCGCTATAAAACAGATGAACTTTTAGGAGAAAATTTCACACAGGATGAAAAAGATACTATGCATGATGGAGATTTTATGAATTTTTATCTCTCTCCAAAAGATTATCACAGATACCATATTCCTATGAATATGAAAGTTTTAAAAGCGGTGCATATCCCTGGAAAATTTTATCCTGTCAATTTGCCATCACTTAAAAAACGTTTGAATCTTTTCATAGAAAATGAAAGAGTCGTGCTGCAATGCGAAACTATGGAAGGCAAAAAGTTTTATATGGTTTTAGTAAGTGCCTTAAATGTTGGTGTGATGAAAGTGAGTTTCGAGACCCGTATTCAAACAGATGCCGATGTAGTGGGAGAGCAGGTATATACATTTAAAGATCTTTATCTGGACAAAGGTGATGATTTTGGATGTTTTGAGATGGGTTCTACCATCGTAATACTCTCCGAAAAAGATATGTTTGAAAAGCTGCTTGTAAAAGCCGGAGATAAAGTAAAATTTGGAGATACAATCGCTAAATTAGGTTAATTACCTTGAGTTGAGCAATAACTTTCTCATCTTTTTCAATAAAGTCCAATTGTGTGTCGATTGGATGTTGTTGTTCTTTTAAAATAGCTTGCAGATTATGAAGTACATAGGCATATTTTTGAAACAACGGCACATTAATGTAATCAATATGATCTTTTGTTACAAGCTCAGCTAGTTTTTTTAAAGCACAGTTGTAAACAGCTTGATTGAGAGCAAATTGCAGAAGATAATCATGCATGATTTTGAGGTTATTTTTAAAAATCTCTTTCTCTTCTGTATTGAGTGTTTGACTTTCACCTATTCTCACTACTTCATCTTGCATATGATTTTCTACATGAGAAGTTTCTACTTGCATTAAATCTTCTAAATGAGGGCAGTAGTGTTGTAGATTTTGCATGAGTTCTGTGTAGCTAAGCTCTTTTGGGTGGGCTTCGAAGGTGTATTGTTTGTCTTCAAAGTAATCATGATCAAGCGCTTTTATGAGTTCAATTAGCACAGGAAGAACATTAAATTTGTCATCCTGATTTTTATCAAAATCTATGCCTCTGTGAGATATTAAAGGTTTTGGGCCTACATACTCAAGCTTCTTCATGATTTTCTCCTTAGAATTTAAAATTTAAACATTAAATCTGAAGTGCATTACATCGCCATCTTGAACGATGTACTCTTTTCCTTCAAGACGCATTTTTCCTGCATCTTTTGCTCCAGCTTCTCCACCGCAGGCGATGAAATCTTCATAGCCTATTACTTCTGCACGGATAAAACCTTTTTCAAAGTCATTATGGATTACTGCTGCTGCTTTTGGAGCAGTTGAACCTTTTCTGATTGTCCAAGAACGAACCTCTTTTACACCTGCTGTAAAGTAGCTC
>Ga0256829_1001141_pt1 | contig 22829 bp, 30 predicted proteins | sample 131447metaG_FD_185979 | JGI IMG/M metagenome (GOLD analysis project Ga0256829, IMG submission 185979) | Hydrothermal vent microbial communities from Lau Basin, Pacific Ocean - 131-447 | ecosystem: Environmental > Aquatic > Marine > Hydrothermal vents | place: Pacific Ocean: Lau Basin | collected...
TCTCCCCATCGCTCTTGTACCCAATCTTCATCACACAAATCTCTATCTTCAACCCAATCTGGGCAACCTCCACAATGTAATACAGTTTTTATATCCAACATCTTTTTTCCTTTTCATTTATCTGTTATAATTGACGCCAATTAATGTTATTTATTTCATATGAACAGCGTAAGTATATAAAAATAGGAGATACAGATATGGATACAAAAATGGAAAAATATCAAAAATTGTGGGAAAGATTTGAAATTTTACTTAAAAAAGAAAATCTTAACCTATCAAGTTTTTCTAAAAAATGGGAAAAATACCACGAGGGAAGTGAAAACGACTCCGAAAAAATATACCATAGAATTAAAAAACAAAAAAATCAACTAAAAGCATTAAAAAGGGCTCCTCAACAAAGGACAATTGACCAAATAAAAGATTATATTAAATTCCTAGATGCTGAATACATTGATCAAGAGCTTTTAGAAGATGAATCTTATGAGCATTGGTTTGATTAATTAGCATCATATCTCTGTTTTAACTCTTTTTTCAATCCTTCTCTACCATAAAATCTTGCTTTTTCTGCATCTAAAACACCACTCATTGATTCAACAACATCAAAACACTTATTTCTTGCAGGTTTATATCCATCTCTATATTTAAATTCATCGATACATGTCTTCATCATTTTGTATTCAGTTCGAACAGAAGCTCTGTTAAGATTCACAGTATCATCTATTAAAGCACCACCAACAGCACCCATACCAAGTAATAATCCGGCAGACAACACAACACTTTTATAAAAATGCCCACCGAGTGATTTATGACATTTTTTACACTCTATTTGCTTTGAAAGTTTAATACTATTGCTTTCTGAACAGTGAGGACACTCTAAATTAATTTTTTCATTTTCTTGTTTATGCTTATCTCTGCTATAACTACTTTCCATTTTAAACTACACCCCTCTATTTTCAGCAGTTAATAACTTCGACTTTAATAGTCTTAAATGCAGCCGTCAATATAAGCTCATCTCTTGCATCTCCAAAAAGTGCATTGATTCTGCTTTTTGCATGATGGAATGTGACAAAGAGAGTTTTTGGCTGTACTTTGTCGGTAATTTTAACCCTCAGCGCTTGTGTCTCTCCATATTCACTTTTGAGTATCACTTTCTCGCTTGTAAAATCTGCGGCGTCCTCTTCACATACAAGTAAAATATCTTCAGAGTATCTGTCATTGAGTTTGTCAGAACGTTTTGTCTGTGCGGCGTTATTATAGTGTGCGAGTGTTCGTCCGGTTGTAAGATGATAGCCTTGAAGTTTGTTCTCTTTTATCTCTTGTATCATTCCACGCAACTGATACTGATGATATTTAAAATACCCATAACCGTCATCTGTTCTAAAGTCCAACTGATGCAAAATAGGTGTATCTTCGGTGTGAACAGGCCACTGCAGACCGCGTTTACGATGTTTTTTAAGTCTGTGGTAGTCTGCTCCGCTAAAACGTCTATATGCTACGCGTTGCACTTCGCTCCAAACATCTTCACTCGATTTATAATCAGCACTACCACCCATCTTATTATCAAGTATCTGTAGCACTTCCCAATCATCCGGCAGGTCTGATTTTACAAGTGGTTGCGAGAGATGCAGCCTTCTCATAGCATTCACATAAACACCCGTTTTCTCATATGCCGATTTTACACCGACAACAATGTCTGCACGATTTGCGATATCTGTCATAAAAAGTTCCTGCACAAAAATGAGTTCCAACTCTTCAAATGCACGGTCAATTTTATTGAGATTTGGGTGGATATGCGTGAGGTCTTCGCCCACGTTAAGCACCGCTTTGAGTCTACCCTCTAACATCTCATCGACAAGTTCAGGTGTCATCAGACCAACTTCTTTTGGCTCTTGATAATCAGGGTCGTAGTATGGAAGCATTCCCATGTCACATGTTCCCTGCACATTATTCTGCCCGCGAAGCGGCATCAATCCAGCTCCGGGTTTTCCGATGTTTCCTGTCATAAGTGCCAAGTGCGTGATGGCCATAACCGCATACGAGCCGTCAAGATGCTCTGTGATACCCAGACCCCAAAAAATCATTGACTTCTTCAGCGCATATTCACGTGCCACTTTACGCACCATTTTGGAGAGATCTTCGTAGCCTTCTATTGTCTTAAAATAGTCAGGATTTGCGCACGGATCATTTAAAATCTTCTCTTTAAAATCTAAAAACCCTTTTGTTCTGTCCGCAATGAAATTCTCATCATACAGCTCTTCATCGATGATGACGTAAGCGAGCATATTTAAAATGAGAAGGTTCGCTTCATGCGGCATAATTGCCTTGTATTTTGCAAAACGGTGCAGCTTAATTTCACGCACATCAAAAACTGCCAAGTTATCACTCTCACGCGCCACATCCAAAATACGATTTGCAATAATAGGGTGTGCTTCTGTAGTGTTGGAGCCGATAACTATCATAAATTCCGTGTTGTAGATGTCATTGTAAGGATTTGTAGCAGCCCCTTCACCAATGGTCGCACGCATTCCTTTAAGCGATGGAGAGTGGCAGACACGTGCACAGTTGTCTACGTGAGGAGAGCCCAGCGTATGGCGGGTAAACTTTTGAAACAGGTAAGATGATTCACAAGAAGTACGCGCCCCCCCGATGGAAGCCACCGATTTACGTCCATATTTTGCCTGAATCGCTTTAAGTTTCATTGTACATGCAGTCGTAGCAGCATCAAGGTCACACTCATACCAAGTTGCGTCAAAATCGACCAATGCAGAGCGGACGGCTGCTTTGATTTCAGGATTTTTCTCTAAAAAGCTTTTGCGAATTCGCGGAATCTTCAGTCTATCATCCGCATCCACAAAATCATACCCATACTTGCCCTTAATGCAGAGCTTTCCCTGTGAGACCACCCCATCAGGATGAGCAAAAATCTTCTTAATCTTATTCTCTTTTGTATCTACATGAGCCGCTATATCACACCCTACACCACAGTAGGTACATACACTGTCTATTGTTTCTATATTTTCCATTTTACCACCCTTAACTACTTATGAACAAGATTTATGTTCCTTAAAATTTTCAAGAATTATATTCTGAGGCTCGTGAGCCAAGGGAGGATTTGTCCTCATAATATAATTCTTGAAAATTTTGTTCTACTAAATCTGGAATTTACGAATTAAGATAGTTTACAATCCTTTGACTTAAAGCTGACGGAAGCAGATTAAAAAACCTGATGATTAAATAAAATCTAAGCGGAAAAGCATAGAACTCCCTGCCCTTGTCTATCGCCTTTTTCATTCTTGTAACACCCTGCTGAGTACCCAATAAAAACGGCATTGCAAAATCATTTTTATCTGTCAACTCACTTTTTATAAATCCCGGTAGTATGTTGATAACTTTGATTCCATAGGGTGCATATTTATAACGAATTCCTTCAGCATACGCATTTAAAGCACGCTTTGAAGAGGAGTAGACTTTTGATGAAGGCATAGAGAAAAGGGAGGCCAAAGAGGAGATAAACACTACCTTGCCGCTTCTCTGCTCACGCAGCTTCGGCATAAGCACTTCCAAAATAGCATGATTTGCTAGCACATTAATATCAAAAAGCTTTTGAAACTCCTCTATTGTCGGAATCTCTCCACTATGCCCAAGTGATATGCCAGCATTAAGTATGACCATATCAACACTGCCAATAGCATCTATTTTTTCTTGTAACAGCTTAAAATCTCTGACATCGACAACAATGATTTCTACATTTTTACATTTGGGAGTAAGTTCACGCTGGAGTTCTTGGAGGTTGTGCTCTCTGCGAGCGAGGAGTATCAGTTCATTTTCACCAAAAGCATACTGGCGTGCAAACTCAGCACCTAAACCGCTGCTTGCCCCAGTAATTAAGATTTTCATCTTGCGCTTATACTATCCTGATCATAACAGGTTTTGCATTGACAAAGTCAAGTGCTTCAAGCTCAGACATCATCGCCTGAATATCTTTTTCGATTGCAATATGCGTAGATATAAGCAGGTTGGCACTTGCATTTTCACTCGGACGCTGCAGCATTGTCTCTATGGAAATATTGTGTGTTTCAAAAATTTTCGTCAATCTTGCAAGGACTCCGGCTCTATCTGAGACATTCACGCGGAGATAATATTTTGACTCAATATTTTGAGATGATTTAAGTGTTAAAGTATTGCCTTCCATTGGACGGTTAAAACCAAGCATTGGTGTAGATTTTCCACTTCTTGCAATGTCGATGATATTTGCCACAACTGCTGAAGCTGTCGCATCACCACCCGCACCTGGTCCATAGTAGAGTGTCTCACCCACTTTGTCACCCACAACAGAGATACCGTTCATCACACCATCTATCTTTGCAATCATCTCCTCTTGCTTAATCAAACAGGCATGTACACGCAACTCTACTTCATGACCGTCTTTTTTTGCAATTCCAAGCAGTTTGACAGCATAACCGAACTCTTTTGCAAACGCGATATCATCCTGTGTCACATTCTCAATACCTTCAATTAAGATATCTTCCGGTTTTGCATCAATGCCATAAGCAATACTTGCCAAAATAAGAAGCTTATGTGCCGCATCATACCCACCAACATCAAAACTGGGGTCAGCCTCTGCATAGCCTAAATCCTGTGACTCTTTCAAGATGGCATTGTACGCCACACCCTCATTAGTCATCTTTGTCATCATGTAGTTACATGTGCCGTTCATAATACCCATCATAGACTCGATGTGGTTTGCTGAAAGTCCGTCACGCAAGGCTGTAATAATAGGAATGCCACCCGCAACAGAAGCTTCAAACTCAAAAGGAATATTTCCTGCTAAATCCTGCAACTCATATCGGTGATATGCTAAGAGTGCTTTGTTTGCAGTCACCACCGCTTTGCCACTCTCTAAAGCTCGTTTTACCACTTCGAACGGTTCATCAACGCCGCCCATAAGTTCAACAACGATGTCTATTTCATCATCATTTAAGATATCATCGACATTGTCTGTAATAGTGATATCTAAACCTCTCTCTTTAGCAAGATTTTTAACAACACCGCTTTTTACAACGATGTCACGTCCCGCACGTGCACTTATAACATCTGCATTATCTTTTAAAATATTTGCTACACTTGTTCCAACTGTTCCAACACCTATGATTCCAACTTTTATCATTACTTTTTGCTCTCTTGATTACAGCCGTCAAACTGTTTTAAAAATTCTCGTATATTTCTTGCCGCCTGACGAATACGGTTGTCATTTTCTATTAAAGCTATACGCACATACCCTTCACCATACTCACCAAAACCGATGCCCGGTGCTACAGCAACACCCGCTTCTGTCAGCAGACGCTTAGAAAATTCCAAAGAACCTAAATGTGCAACACATTCAGGAATCTTTGCCCATGAGAACATTGTCGCCTCATTTTTTTCTATATGCCAACCCGCACGTCCAAATGCCTCTATAAGTACTTCCTGGCGATGGTTATACTTCTGGGTAATATCTCTCACGCACTGCTGGTCACCGTTAAGTGCCACAGTCGCAGCAACTTGAATAGGTGTAAACATCCCATAATCAAGCCATGATTTTATCTTCTGAAGTGCACCGATGAGTTTTGGATTTCCAACGAAGAAACCAACACGCCATCCTGCCATATTGTAAGATTTTGAGAGTGTAAAAGACTCAACCGCTACATCTTTTGCACCTTTTACCTGCATAATTGAAGGTGTTTTATACCCATCAAATGTGATGTCACCATACGCAATGTCAGAGATGACATAAAATCGTTTCTCTTTTGCCATAGCCACAAGACGCTCATAAAATTCCGGTGTTACCGTCGCTGTTGTCGGATTATGCGGGAAATTGACAAGTACAAATTTTGGTTTTGGAGAGCTCTCTTTAAAAACTTTCTCTAAATTTTCAAAAAACTTATCTTCATCAAGTCTGTAATGTTCATCGAACTCGATGCCGAACTTAATGACATTCCCACCTGCTAAAATAAAAGAGTACTCATGAATTGGATATGTTGGGTCTGGAACAACTGCCACATCACCCGGATTAGTAATGGCATATGTAAGGTGTGCATAGCCCTCTTTAGAACCCATTGTCGCGACACATTCTGTCTCAGGATTCAACACGCAGTCATAACGGCTTTCATACCAGTCAGCTATCGCTTTTAAAAGTTTGGGAATACCCTTGGAAGTAGAGTAACCATGGGTTTTTGTTTTTTGGGCAGATTCAACAAGTTTGTTTCTAATGTGTTCTGGAGTAGGTCCATCAGGATTCCCCATAGAAAAGTCTATGACATCTTTTCCTGCATGGCGCTCAGCCATTTTAATCTCATTTACTTCCGCAAAAACATACTTTGGAAGTCTCTCAACCCTATTAAATTTAAACTCATCAAACATATTGAACCCTATTGAAAATATTAATGCTATTTTAGCGAAAAATGTTTAGAATAAGATAATAAGCGCCAGACAACAATGACTAGCGTGCTCCTTGAGGCAACAGCACTAATGCATCCCGAACATTTTTAAGTGTATAAAGGTCAGAAATTTTGATATAGGTCGCATTTTTTGGAATATTGAGCAAAATCTCTCTATAGATTTTTTCTCTTTTTATGATTTTCACCAGATGCAAAGAGCTGTCATAATAGGCAATGTAAGGGTACCATCTGTTGCGTCTTGTACTCTGGATTTTCAATCTTCGAATCTTTGAAACATTTAGCCAGTGCGCATACAAAGAGCGTTTGAGTGTTACTTTCTCGCCATCTTCTAAAGTCCTTACATTGAGCTTTGCATTGGAAATATCAATAATATAGCTCCACTCTTTTGAGTTGTTTCGCTCTATGTCAATGATGTCACAAGCACTTTTTTGTAGTTGTTTTTGTAAGACCAGAGGATCTGTTGCATACTCTGACGTGAGATTAATACTCCATGTAAACTCGGAAGAGTCAAGCGTTGAAGCAGTTGTCACATAACGGTAATAGCCGATGCTTCGAAGTGTATCACTCATGATTTTTACAAAAAATATTGGCGAACCGCTCGTCTTGAAATTGAGTCGAAACTCTTGAGGTTTTTTAAAAAAAAGCTTTAAAAGACCATTCTCTTTGAGTGTTTGAACAACTTTTACTGCATCGACTCTGTCATTTTCATAAAACGCTGATTTTGGGTCAAAGATAACATTGATAAAGCCCTTGTTGTTTTCATATGTTTTTTCATTTAAAAAGCTTTTGATTTTTGTTGTCAGAGGATCTTCTTGAACACTCACCTCTCCTAAAGCCGCTTCATCTTGCGCGAGAGCAAAACTACTGAGCAGCAGGAGTGAAAGTAAAAATTTTACCATGTATTACCTCTGTTTAACTTCTTAAAATCATTAATGGAGATCTTTGTAATGTTCCCATCTTGGTAATGGAGTCTTAGTGTATTTTTTGAGCTAAATTCCTCTTTTTTTCCATCAACAACAACATCAATATAACCATGCCCAAAGTAGAGTAGCCACTCTTTTGCAGGATCAAGTTCAAATGCGCCCTCAAAAGTTTTTTGATATTTTTGGTCTGTAGCCACATTTACATACCCCAGCCACACTTTTGTTCTTGCTATAATTTTTAAGCTCTGAGGAACTGCTTTTGGCTCTTTTACTTTTTTAGGTAATGCTAAAGTTGCTGAACTGTTCGTATCAACTACTGTAGCAGATACATTGTCATCACTGCTGTTATTTTCACTGCCATTGACATCATCAGCGATGTTTTTCTGAACATTTTGAATGATTTTATTCTCTTTTGTTGCACTTTTTAGAGTGTCATTTGCTGATTGCATAGTGTAAAAAACAGCAGCAATTAAAAGTACGATGGCAACAATGATATAAACAACAGTAAGATTTTTCTTTTTTGAGGAGGATTTAAAGATGGCATCATCAGTTATCGCTTCATCTGGAGCATTTTTTTCATCAAAATAGCCAACACCACGCGCACAAACAGTACTCAAGTCTTCACCATATTCACGTTCTAAAATAGAGATGAACCCTACAAACTGTATCTTACTCAGCCCGTCAAAGTTCTCATACAAAATGTCCTGCACATGCCCAACCGGAATGTGCGTATCTTCATAAATCTTCTGCGCGCCAATATCTTTCAGTCTTTCTAAAGCTTCACTCATATCTCATCCTATCCATCAAAATTGCACCTGCCACACTAACATTGAGCGAGTCAAAATCATGTGTCATTTGTATGCTGACAATCTTATCTAACTTCGAACTCACTCGTGATGTCAGTCCTTCACCTTCATTACCTAAAACAAGCACTCTTTTTTTCACTATCTCTGCATTGCGAATATCTTCACCGCCCATGTCTGCACCATAACTGACAAATCCAGACATCTTCAGGTCATTGAGCACAGTATGAATGTTATGTTCCACAGCAAAAGGCATGTCAAAAAGCGCGCCGGTACTTGTACGCAGCAGTGGCTCGATGTTAAGCTTTTTAATACCACAGGCCACAACGGCATCTACCCCCAGTGCATAGGCACTGCGGATGATAGCCCCAATGTTACCGACATCAGTCAGACCGGCTAAAACAAGAACGAAATCTTTGTCAAAAAAATCTTTATAGTTCTGTGGGAGATAATCCTCAACCTCAGCCAAAAAGCCTTGGTGATTGGCATTTTTGCTCATTTTCACTGCCGCTTCATTGGGAATGCGTTTAATCTCAAATCCCATTTTCATAAGACGAGAGTACTCTTTTTTATCGAGTTCTTTGGCAAGGTAAAGTCTCTTTATTTTTTGTGGATAGTTATTGATAAGATAGTATATTGGTTGTTTGGCATAAATTAACATGCAGGTATTTTATCTAAAAAAAGCGTCAAAATGTAAATCTAAGATAAATATTTTGATAAAAATGTAATATTAATTTTCAAGTAAGCGTTGGTAGCAGGCCTTTGTGTTTTCTCCTGTGATTTTCGATATCAACTTTGCCTGTACTTTTTTCGGCAGATTAAGCGCTAAAATATCTTTCTCACTGACAGCAGATGCTGCGTGAGCAGCTCCTGCACGAATGACCACAACCCATTCGCCTTTGAAGTTGCCATCTAGTTGCGTGAGAATCTCTGAAGCGGTTGCGTGCAGGTATTTTTGATACTTCTTTGTCAGCTCTTTAGCTACAAATAGCTCCCGTTTTGCATCCACCTTGTCAATCTCACGCAAAAGTTTTTCTAATCTATGCGGTGATTCATATAAAATGGTCGTGTAACCGTTATACATCGCCTCTTGAAGCTGCTGCTCACGTGAGTTGCCTTTATGGTCCAAAAAACCAAAAAAGAGCATCTGTGTCTCAATAAATCCACTTGCCACAAAAGCAGTCAGAACTGCATTTGCTCCCGGGAGCACATCATATGCCACTCCGTTTTGTATGCAGTAACGCACCAAGGTCTGTCCCGGATCACTCACACCAGGCATACCGGCATCACTTGCATAGACAATATTTTGTTCAAAAAATGAGGGTTCAAGTTTTTCAACAAAAGCTTGTTCGTTATGTGAATGCAGGGAGATAAATTTTTGATTTTCTTTAAAAGAGGTGTTGTAACGTTCTTTGAGAATGTTGATGAGTTTCTTTGTGACGCGGGTATCTTCACAAAGGAGTATGTCAGCTTCACTCAAAAGCGCAATGGCTCTGAGTGAAATGTCGCCTATATTTCCAATAGGAGTTGGAATTAGACTTAACAAGACAGAATCTTGACTATTTTTTGCCGTAACGCGCTTTAAATTTTTCGATACGTCCAGCAGTATCAACCATACGCTCAGAACCTGTGAAGAATGGGTGACATTCGTTACAGATGTCTATTTTCATCTCTGGTTTTTGACTTTTTGTTACAAAAGTGTTTCCACATGCACATGTTACAGTACAATCTACTAATTCTGGGTGAATACCTTTTTTCATTTCATTACCTTTTGCTACACGTCTTGTGTACGTATAACTATATATTTTTTAATTCCGTATGGGGGCAGAATTTTATGAAGCGAATTATACCCAAGTTTTTCTTAAAATTTCTATATGCCCTCTCACGCAGAGCATTAGAACGAAAAATAAATTCCCTAATAAACTAATATTTTCTGTGTTAAGTTATTTTTTAACATATGATTCGTTTATGTTATAATATTTGTTGATAGAATAGTTATATTTGATTTTAGACACGAATAGGAAAATGATGAATGAACTACTAAAAATAGAATACAATCCATTAGGAAGAATATTTATGTTACTTGTATGGTTAATATTTGGGTTACCATTTGGATTATTTTTCTTTTTGGTAGTAAATAATTATTTTGCAAACTTTTTTGGAATACTACTAATTATATTTTCTATTTTAAGTTTTTTCAACTTATTATTCTTCAAAAGTTTAATTTTTTATGAAGATAAAATAATAAAAGAGTTGAATTTATTTGGAAAAAATTATAAAAGAACTTTACAGTATTCAAAAATGGAAACAACTGTTTCAAAAAATCTTTTTGGTGGTAGTTTAATGTTTTGGAAAAGAAAATAAATTTAAAACTTATTGGTTTTTTATAATTGATTTATTTCCAGTTAGTAATGAAGAGTTCAAAAGAATAAGACAAGTTTTAATGGATAAAAATATAATAGATGGAGATTTTCATTGGAATTATTGAAAAAAATATCCATCATTCCCATCAGGGACGATAGGAATGCCTACAACAGTAAAAATATTATTATTTAAAAAGTTGAGAATGGGTTCCAATTCTCAATAACTCTAAAGTATTGCCCACAACTCTATAAACGACAAGTAAATCTCCACTTATGTGAAACTCTCTTGTATCTTTGTATTCTGCGCATAAAGAGTGATCTAATGATTCACTTGGCAAATCTTCGTCGTTTAAAAGCAGGGAGATATACAAAAAAAGCTTTGCACTGTTCGTTGGGTTGAGTTTTGCTTTTTTTAGCTCTTTTGTAAAAAACTTGTGAATGGCAATTTCACGCACTCAAACCCTTTAGCTCATCCAAAGTGACTTTTGTCATATTTTTACCATTTCGTGCATCTTTAATAGCTTCAACAGTGGTCTCATTTGGAATTTTCACTTCAAAAGGTATGCCACGTTCTAATACTGCTTGAGATAAAAATATATTAAAAGCATCGCTTAAACCCATTCCGTAAACTTTAAATATCTCTTGAGCTTTTTTCTTCATCTCCGCATCAAGATAGACATTTGTTCTTACTTTTGCAGTCATAACAGCTCCTTTTTATTTAGCCATTATAACACACATTGTGTGTTTAAGTCAAAATTACAAAAGTATCTTCGAAGCTACCGCCAAAGCAGCACTTTCTGAACGGAGTATCATTGGAGTGTCAAGTCGAAAGACCTCTTGATTTTTCAGGAACTCTTTTTCTTTTGGAGAAAATCCTCCCTCACAACCTATGAGCACTGTTTGAAAATCACTTTCACACTCCAGCATTTTGTCGGTAAAGTCAAAAACCTTTGTCTCGGGATTTTCTTCTATAAAAAGTTCAATATTTTTACAGGTTGTAAACTCCATTAGTTCTGTGCGGCCGCATTGTTGGTTGGAAGCTTCGATGATGCGCTCATACCGTTTGAAATCTGCTTTGAAGTTTTTCTGAGAGCGCTCGCAGTAGATGAAAGTAATTTTGCTCACTCCTACTTCATTGAGCGATGCAAGCACTTTTTCGACCGACTTAGAGTCAATGACACACCAGCCAATGTGTAGCTCTTTTTTTGCTTTTATCTCCAAAACCTCCGATGAAATTAGCTCAAAGGTGGCACTTCGGGGTTCGATATCTGTGAGTTTATAGATGTGCAGTGTTTTGATATCTTCTTTGTTACGAAAACCAAGCTCATCACCCACGCCATGACGGCGGACTTTTATGAGATATTTAAAATCTTCACCTTTTATGCTAAAGCGTTTTTTGTCTGCATTTTCATTGAAGAGGTAGATCATTTTAAACGAACCACATCCAGAGTGACATCAATAAAACCAAGCCAAATTCAACTTGTAAAATAGTTCTTGAGAAAGGTTTATAAACTTCTAAGGCATGCTCTTTTTTTGTACTGAGATATTTTAAAGCTTTTAAACGCTTTGCTTCTAATACTATAAGAGCTACTCCCAAAATAATCATAACAATATTTTCAATACTAAAGTGCAAATGTTTTGCTGCCATCATCACAATACCTGTAAAAAGAAGTGTTCCAAGTACCGTTATTTGTAAAGGAACAAGATATAAAGAGTTCACTCTTTTATACTTTGCAAGCTCTTTTGCACTAATTAAAATATACAGATTGATGAAAATCATCACCAAAACTGCGACCGCTGACCAACTATGTAGGCTTAAACCCATATTATACATTTCATTCATAACGAAATTATATTATAATATGTCAATTAAAAAAAGAGCGGAGATATTATGGCAGTTACAATTGAGCAGGCTTTCGAACTAATCTATACAAATATAAAACCAAAATCACTAAAAATCATCCCCATTGAAGAGGCCTTAGGCTACATCCTCGCCGAAGATATCATCGCAGTTCACAATCTTCCGCCTTATGACAATTCAGCGATGGACGGCTATGCTGTCAAGATTGAAGACAGCGGAAAATGTCTGCAGGTTTCATGTACAATTTTTGCAGGCGATAATTTTGAGGGAGAGCTCTCTCACGGTGAAGCCATAAAAATCATGACAGGTGCCCGCATTCCTCTTGGTACACAGTGCATAGTCCCCATAGAAGATGTACAGAAGTGCCAAAACGGTGTAGAGCTCCCACAAAACCTTACAATGAGCAGACATATTCGTTTAGCCGGTGAAGATATCAAAAAAGAGCAGCAGCTTCTCAGTAAAGGGGAGAAAATAGACGCTCATCAGATAACGCTGCTCGCCTCTCAGGGCATCAGTCACATCAAAGTCCATAAAAAGCCACGTATTGCCCTTTTTGCTTCAGGAAATGAGCTGAAGATGCATTTTGAACAGGTAGAGGAGTATCAATTTTACAACACCAACACACCTACGCTTCTTTCACGTTCACAAGAGCTCGGCTGTGAAGTAGAGTTTATCGGCACAGCCATTGATACACTTGATGATATTCATGCACACATTAAAAGTGCACTCGATTGTGACATCATCATAACAAGTGGCGGTGTGAGTGTCGGTGATGCAGACTTTACAAAAGAAGCCTTTGGAGCTTTTGGGTATGATATTTTATTTGACAAAGTCGAGATAAAACCAGGAAAACCGACAACTTTTGGAAAAATCGGCGATAAAGCAATCCTGAATCTTCCTGGAAATCCACTTGCAGCCGCACTCAATTTTGAGCTTTTCGGGCGTGCTATCATCTACGCAATGAGCGGTGCAAAAAAGAAATTCATCAATCCAATTCACGCAAAAATGAAAAATGATGTCAAACTACGAGCAGGAAGAAGAGCTGTGATTCCGGGTTACTTTGATGGAGAGTTCTTTACTCCATGTGAACAGTATGCACCAGGGATGGTTTCACCTTTGGCACGGGCGAATGCCTTTATCATTACAGATGAGAACTGCTCAGAGATAACAAAAGAGACAATTGTCAAAACAATCAGTACAAAATTCAGCTTCTGTGCTAAAAAGTTTCAGCCGCTAAGTTCTTAAAGCATTCCCATTGTGAGCTTTGCTTCGTCGCTCATTTTGTTTTGATCCCATGGTGGATCATACACCACTTCAACATCTACCTCTTCAACGGAACCATCCTCAATGAGGTTGGTAACATTTTTCACCATATCTATAATGACCTGACTCATAGAACAAGTCGGTGCTGTTAGCGTCATCGTCACTTTACAGCGATTGAGTTTACTGAGAGGATTTTTTTCACATTTCACATCGTAAATAAGCCCAAGATTGTAAATATCAACTGGAATCTCAGGATCATAAATCTTTTTCAACTCTTCAATGACACGCTTTTCACTTTCCTGTGGTGTTGTGTCTCGTATATCACTCATGAAGCCTCCTCTTTACATCTTTTTGCATAGCTATAAACCTTGTTAATAAAAGCTTCCAAACTCTGTTGGCGAACTGGTGAGAGATGCTCTACTATGCCAAGTTTGTTCAGTTCCTGCGGGTTGAAACTCAAAATATCGTCAACTTTTTGTCCACTAAAAATGTCTAGCAGCAATGAAAGCATCCCTTTTGCCATCTCGCTCGTTCCCTCACCATGAAGCAGTAACTTTGAGCCTTGACATTCTCCGACAAGCCATGCAGGAGAGGCACAACCTTCTATGAAAGTAGCATTATTTTTTTCATCTTCGGGTAAGACTTTGTGTTTCTTCCCAAGATCAAAAATATACTCAAATTTCTCATTAGGTGTCTCGAACATATCAAGATCTTCTTTGTAATAGTTCACTTTTTCCATCACACTCATGACTCTTCTCCCAAAATGGCATCACTACAGTTATGACAGGTCGCGATGCACTCAAGTTGTCCTTGTCCATAGTAAACCTGTTCAAAGGAGAGATGCACACTCTCGCGAACACTTTCATCTTCGATTGCATCAATAATCTCATTTGCAAAGGCTAAAATAAGCATCTTTCTTGCCTCTTCAAGTACAATGCCGCGTGAGCGTAGATAAAAAAGCTGTTGTTCATCCAGTTCACCGATGGTGGAACCATGACTTGCTTCAACATCATCAATGTAAATTTCCAACTGCGGTTTGCTCACCATATAAGCACCATCATTGAGTAGTACAGCCTGTGAGTTTTGATACGCTTTCGTACCACCACCTTCGGGTTCTATCTTAATGATGGCATCAAAGATTCCCCGTGCTTTCTCGCCTAAAATATTTTTCGCTTTTTGTGAACTTTTAGCATCTTTGGCTGCGTGAACAATCTGCGAAACAGTTCCGCGCTTGCCTTCTCCTTTTGCATAAAGAAGATGATTTGCATTAAAACTGCTTGCATGCATCAATTTGGCTTTAATGAGCTGCAAGCCATCTTCATTTCCAAAATCGAAACTAAAAAAGTTTGCACTACTTTGGTCCTGCAGCTCAATAAAATGAGAGTGAATCGGTGTGTAAATATCTTCAACAAGCGTCTCATCTTTTATGAACTCAAAACGCACATCTCTTTGCAAGTGCACATCACAGCCATATAGCACCAGACTCTCTTTTGCATCACAGCCTATAAAAGATTCCGAAATGCTTACAGAAATATTTGGCGCAGTTGTAACAACCATTCTATAAGCAATGAGTGCCTCTGTTTGTGTATATCTATGCAGAATTTTAATCTTTATATCGCTTTTACACTTCATCTCAATCACTTCAGAAGAGAGCAGATGCCCTAAATAATACAAAGCATCGAAATGTGCATCATCAATCTTTCGCTCCTTTGTATAAACAATCTCAAGACCTTTCGGTGCACGCACAACCACACCATCGACAATCTCTACAAAACTCCCCTCTTCTATGGGCTGCTTCGTCGGCTTGAATCGGTTATAGGTTTTACTTAAAAGTTTTTCTATATCAAAGTATCTATACTCTTCTGTCTTTTTCGTAGGCAGTTGCAGCTTTACTAAACGCTCAAGCGCTATTTTGGCTGCCTCAAAATTCACATTTTGAAGTTCTTGCAAACTCTCGGCTAATACTATACTCTTCATCTTAGGACTCCTCAAGAGTTGTGTATCCTTTTTCTTCCAACTCTGCTACTAACTCAGGTCCTGCAGTTTTTACAATCTGTCCATCTTTGAGAACATGTACATAATCAGGCTTTACATAGTCTAAGATTCTACTGTAATGTGTAATGATAAGAAAGGTTCTCTTGCCATCTTTAATCTTATTAATCCCTTCACTTACAGCACGAAGTGCATCAATATCAAGACCGGAATCAATTTCATCTAAAATGATGAAATTGGGCTCAAGCATAAGCATCTGTAGTGTCTCATTTCTCTTCTTCTCACCACCGGAAAAACCTTCATTTAAAGAGCGGGCAATCAACTCCGGTTTCATACCAAGTTCTGTTGCAAGCGCTTTTGCCTCACGCAAGAACTCTGCAGCATTTAACTCTTCTTTGCCTTCAAAAACTCTTTTGGCATTCACTGCAGTTCTTAAAAAGTACGCATTACTTACACCCGGAACTTCCACAGGATTTTGGAAACTTAAAAAGATTCCTTTGAGTGCGCGAATTTCAGGCTCTTCATCAATGATGTTCTCACCTTTATAGAGTATGTCACCCTCTCTCACTGTAATGTCATAATGCCCGACAATTGCTTTTGAAAGTGTTGATTTACCTGCACCGTTTGGTCCCATGATAACATGGACTTTCCCTACTTCAAGCGCCAGATTTAGACCTTTTAAAATATTCTTTTCACCAATATTTACATGTAAATTTTTTATTTCTACCATATTACTCATCCTACACTTCCCTCCAATGTTAATTCTAACAGAGCTTTTGCTTCTACCGCATACTCCATAGGTAATTTGTTAAATACCTCTTTACAAAAACCATGCACAATCATACTCACCGCATCCTCTTCGCTTATGCCTCTTTGGCGCAAATAAAAGAGCTGTTCATCACTGATTTTTGTCGTAGTCGCTTCATGCTCTACCTTTGCATGCGCATTTTTACTCTCCAAATAGGGAAAAGTATGCGCCCCGCATTCACTCCCGATAAGCAAAGAGTCACACTCACTGTAGTTGCGTGCGCCTTCGGCTTTTGCAGCCATTTTTACAAGACCACGATAACTGTTTTGTCCACGCATCGCAGAAATACCTTTTGAAATAATCGTCGAGCTTGTATTTTTTCCAAGATGAATCATCTTTGTTCCCGTATCTGCCTGCTGTGCAAGGGTTGTCACAGCAACCGAATAAAACTCGCCGACACTGTTGTTTCCTTGTAAAATACAGCTAGGATACTTCCATGTAATGACCGAACCCGTCTCCACTTGTGTCCAAGATATCTTTGAGTTATCACCCTTACAAAGTCCACGTTTGGTTACAAAGTTATAAATACCGCCCTTGCCCTCTTCATCACCCGGATACCAGTTTTGAATCGTGGAGTATTTTATCTCTGCATCTTTCATTGCGATAAGCTCCACCACTGCAGCGTGCAGTTGTGATTCATCACGCATCGGTGCAGAACATCCCTCGTTATAACTCACGTAACTGCCCTCATCCGCCACGATGAGCGTTCTCTCGAACTGCCCAGTGTTAAGTGCGTTGATACGGAAGTAGGTACTCAGCTCCATTGGACAGCGCACACCTTTAGGAATGTAAACAAATGTTCCGTCAGTAAAAACCGCAGAATTCAGAGCGGCGAAGTAGTTGTCCGTCATAGGAACAACACTAAACATATACTTTTTAATGAGTTCGGGATAATCTTGGATTGCCTCGGAAATAGAGCAAAAAATAATACCGTGTTTTTTAAGTTCCTCCGAGAAGGTCGTCTTGACAGAAACTGAATCGATTACTGCATCCACGGCTACGCCCTGCAACTGTTTTTGTTCATCAAGTGGAATTCCGAGCTTTTTATAGGCTTCAAGAATCTTTGGGTCAACTTCATCAAGAGAAGAAGCACCCTGTTTTGGAGCAGAAAAGTAAGAAATAGATTGGTAATCTATGGGTTCATAACTTACATGCGCCCAGTGTGGCTCTTGCATTTTTTTCCACTTATGCAACGCAGTCAAACGCAGTTTTGTCATCCAATCGGGCTCGTTCTTTTTCTTTGAAATAAAGCGAACGATTTCATCATTCAGTCCGGGAGGGAGTGTATCTTGCTCTATGTCGATCTCAAAACCGAGTTTATACTCGCCTGAGACGGCTTTTTCCAGCTCTTTTTGTGCCATATCTCTTCTCCTTATGATGTGAAAAGAATTTCATAAACATAATCATTCTATCACTCTATTATTAAAAAAGAGTAAGAAGCTATTTATAAATTAAAACAAAAGAGTTTTTTTATCTCTGTTAAGATTGAGTGCAACAAGCTCTTCACCGCCCCTAGCGACTGACAATATCACTCTCCAATTGTATATTCATAGTATTTCCTTAAGTATCATTAAGACACTTATGCCTAATAATAAAACTGATATAAGCACTTTCAAATTTTTTTCATTCTTTATTGTATTCATCATTTTATGTCCAAGTGTACCACCTAAAAAAGCGGCGACGCCTACAACAGCAAGCAGATTCCAGTCTATTGCTACAAAGGATGTATAGGTAAGAAAACCGCTGAAACTTACAATGGGAATAAGTGCACTTGTAATAGCTATACTTTTTTTGGTTGTAATACCTGTAAGTATAAGCAGTGGCAGATAAACTGCACCACCGCCAACACCAATAAGACCACCAATGAAAGCTATTACACTTACGAAAGTTACAAGAAAGAAAGGGTGCAAAGCATGAGATTGAGAAGTCTCTTTTTTATGTCCCATATAGAGCAAGGTTACACTCAAAAGGATAAATGCAATAAGCATATACTTGACCACTGTCTGCGAAATAAATTGACTGCTATATGCACCCATAAGGGCAAAAAGCGCACTCACTATAATTAAAAAAGAAATCTCTTTAAAAGAGATAAGACCACTTTTGACATTGTGCAGAGTTAGCGATACAGTAGTAAGACCATTAATAAATAGACCTATTACTTTGGCAAAATTAAAATCAACACCTAAAAGAGTAAAAAGGGGAATAAGCAGTAAAGAAGAACCAAGTCCAATCACACCAAAGAGTGCAGAAGCCCCTAGCGTGAGAAAAAAGTAAAGCAGTAAGTCTTGCAAAATCTGACTTACCGACGCTTACCCATAAAGTCTAAAAGAACATCATTAGTGCCAATAATCTCTCTCAATGCAGCATCTTTCATCATTGTATATACTTCATCTGCAGTTGGTTTTTGTTGCATGAAAATCCTTTCTTTCAATTGTAGCACAAATAAAAAAAATTACACGCTCACAGGGTTTAAAAACTCCTCTTCATTCAGAATTTTTCCCCAAAGCTTTTCATCTTTAAAATCTTTGATAATCTGTTTAGAAAAGAGAATCTCACGCAGGTCAATGTCACCCATCTCTTTTGAATAGGCATCCACTTCAAAACACTGTGCATAGCCTGTGTCTGTCTCATGGACTATGACACTGTTCAGTTTTACCTCTTTCTCACCGTTGATTTTAGAAGTAAGGGAGAGCAGTTTGTCTATCATCACAAAAATCACACGAGAGAACTGTTCTGCAGAAGGCGATACCGGCAGCTCTACCCAGCGTGCAGAGTGTTTTTTCATATCTTGCAAATACTCCGCATCATCTCCACCCCACAGAGCAATAGCATGGTCAAAACTCTCTACTAAATCTTTCATATTCTGTTTCATCAGTCCAAAATCATAAACCATCTGCCCATTATCTAAAAAATTGGATTCAAAAAGCAACTCTACTTTGTAGGAGTGCCCATGCACAGAGCTTCTACATTTAATCGTTGAACATCCCCGTACAATATGAGCATTTTCAAATTTAAAAAGTTTTCGTATTATCATTTATACCCCTTTGTTAGCATCCCATATCCGAATATGCAGCCTGTCACTAAAATTATACCCTTTAGATTTACAAAATTCTATGAGCGGCTCGGTATTTGCCTCTACTTCTGCTTTTGTACCACCTACAGGCATACAATAAACTTTTGTCTGCGGTGAGTGTATAAGGACACTCTCTATCTCATCTTCCAAAGCCATGTCGATGGAATCTCTGTCTATGGAAAACTTAAAAAAGGCATCTTTTGCATTGGCAGCTATGTTATAAATCACATCTCCGCGCAAACGCTTGTTAAGGCTCTCTCCGGAGTTGGCAAGTTTTACAGAGAGTGCAAAAATACACTCTCTGTAAATAGGATATCTCTCAAAATCAAGATCCAAAGAGCCATTCGTCTCGAAGGTAATTTGGTACCCTTTTGCAACTAATGCTTCCAAAAATGCAACAAAGACTTCATCATTAGCATAAATAAGCGGCTCACCCCCTGTCAATACGATATCGACAGCGCAAGGCAGCTCATATAGGTCCAATATGTTAATGAGTTCACTTGGCTTTGAAACAGGTACCCATGCGTGAGAGAAATGCTCTTTGTTCACCGCATAAACTGTGTCACATCCTAAAACTTCTACGCCGTCACTTGCTTTTTCATTACATCCAAAGCCTTCACATCGCATATTGCAGCCGCCAAAACGGAAAAAAAGGCTTGGTGTGCCTACATATTTTCCTTCGCCTTGAATCGAGTAAAAATGTTCAACGAGATAAATCATAAAAAATTATCATCCGCCTGTTTCATAAAAAGCACGAGAAGAAGACTCACCCTCTTCTCCACCCCAGCGGTTTTTTTCAGGTTTTGTACGAACTACTTCTTTTAGAACTGCCGCAGCACCTTTAATATCCCCACGTTTTATAGATTCGGCAATACTCATCGCCTCATCAAAATATAAACATGGTATTAAATTTCCCTCAGCAGTCAATCTAATACGATTGCACTGCTTACAAAAATCATCCGCATACGGCTCGATTATTCCAAAACGATACCCATCATCCATTCTGTAATAATGTGACGGCGAAGAGCCGTCAAAACCCTCATCTTCAAAACTGTATGTTTCGTTCAGTATTGCTAGAAGTTCATTTGATTTAAGGCCTTGAATATCCTCTTTTGCATGCGAATTTTCCATATACTCAATAAATCGAATAGTAATGTCGCGCTCCTTACAGTACTCCAAAACATCGACAATTTCTTGAGAATTAACGCCTCTCATCGGTACCATATTCGCTTTCACTTTCAAACCTACTGCCAGCGCTTCATTCACACCAGCTAAGACATTTTTCAAAACATCTTTTTGTGCTATTTTTTGTGCTACTTCGGGTTTGAGTGTATCTATACTGACATTTATGCGCTTGAGTCCCGCATCTTTGAGCCTTTGTGCACTCCCTTTGAGTAAAAAAGCATTTGTTGTCATGGCCAGATCAATCTCTGGAGCATAATCATAAATCATCTTAATGAATTTGTCCAAATCCTCACGCAAAAGTGGTTCACCCCCTGTGATACGGATTTTTTTGACGCCTTCATCAATGGCTACTTTCATAAATTCAAAAAGTTCTTCAAAAGAGAGAAGATTCTCTTTTGGCACCCATGAAAAAGGCTTTTCAGGCATACAGTAACTGCAGCGAAAATTACATCTTTCTGTTACAGAGACGCGTATATAATCTACTACTCTGTCATAGCTGTCTATTAGCATTATAAATCCTATTATTAATTACTGCCATTATATCTGCCGTAGTTGAAATTAGCTTTATTCCCCTTCTAATGGGTCATAATAAAAAGTCGTTTCACCCTCTTTTGGTTCCGCTACAGACTTCTCTTGAAGTTTTTTATCTGCTGTTTTCGGTTTCTCTTTCACAGTGTGTACTTGTTTCTTAGTATCAGCTTTCTCTTCATTTTCATTAACATAAAGTCCTGTACTTTTTACACTGCTGTCTATAGACTCTTTTACTATCTGCACTATCTCAATTTTTCCATTTTGGTCTTTTTGAACACGAAGATAGTAATTTTTTGAAGCCGCTAAATTTATAGTGATATCCGCTGTTTTTCGGCCGTGAATAACCTCTATACGGGTATTTCCTGGCTTAATACCAAAACGTGTTTTATACCCTGGCATCAATGATATTTCTGTATCTTCTCCATTGATGTAAACTCTGTACTTCACATCACTTTGCATATCTTTATCTAAGTAAATATAGACAACACCACCTCTGTAAAATATACTCTCTTTTTCAAATCCGACATCCATATTTGAACAAGAGACGAAGAACATTGCAGACATTGCCAGAATCAATAGATATAACTTTTTCATATAAAACTCCTTTTTTCTAGAGCCATTATACATAAATTTCTACAGTCGAACAAATGATATCATGCAGTGCTTTTCTATCTTTTCTGTAAAAAGGTGTCAGCAGTCCCAAAAGAATAGTTGCAGAGAATAAAAATGCTATAAAACGAAGAAATGCACGAAAAAAGCCAATATTCTCATAGGTTGTATCATCTACAACCTTGATATCGTACGCTTTTTTACCTGGTGTCTGGCCAAATTTGGCTATAAGCACTGCATAAATCAGCCCATATAAAGTAACACCTATCAAAGGAGCCAACTGAGAAGACTGAAATGCATCTTTGCCGCCCATAATCACATAAGCTATAAGATATAAAATCGGAGCATATATCATAAAAAGGTCAGTAATAAGTGCTTTTATTTTGTCCGGATACCTTGCATAGCGTACTTGGGGTGTATTGTTTTGCTGCTGTTTGTGTTTTTTATTTTTTTTAATTTCTCTAAATCTCATAAGAAAGATTATATCGAAGCTTTACTTTAGGGAGGTTAATGCAAGGGGAAAGTAAAAGGAAAAGAGTTCCTTTTACTTATAAAAAATTAGTGTAAATCTTTCCATACTTCTTTTTTCCAAAGAATCGCGAAGAATGCAAATATAAAGATATAAATCATTACATTCTTACCAACTTCTTCTCTCACGTGACGTTTAGAATCGCCAACATCTTGAAGGTGCTCAATAACTTTCTCCGAAGCTTCTGCAGTTACACCAACACGTGGCATTGCAGTACCTTTGAGGTAGTTTTGAGGATTTTCAACAAAAGTTGAAATATAGTGTTCACCACGAGAACGAATATACATACTTAAATCTGGTGGTAATTTACCAAGATATTTTGTTAATGCATCATCGTAGTTTGCAACTTTCGTCTCAAATGCCAATTTATCTTGTATTTTCTTAAATGCTGGTGTTTCACCAATTTGCGTCCAAGCTGGATGCATTTTTCCATTAAGATTATACTCATAATG
>Ga0256829_1001142_pt1 | contig 22808 bp, 22 predicted proteins | sample 131447metaG_FD_185979 | JGI IMG/M metagenome (GOLD analysis project Ga0256829, IMG submission 185979) | Hydrothermal vent microbial communities from Lau Basin, Pacific Ocean - 131-447 | ecosystem: Environmental > Aquatic > Marine > Hydrothermal vents | place: Pacific Ocean: Lau Basin | collected...
GGATAAAAGTATTTCACATTGTCATGGTCGTCTCATGGTTCGCAGGCTTATTTTATTTGCCGCGCCTTTTTGTCAATCATGCTGAATTTGATAGCGGGGATGTGCACCAGCGATTAAGCATGATGGAACGAAAACTTTACCGCTTTGTCACACCCATGATGTGGCTTGCCATCATCACTGGTAGCATCATGGCTTGGAACATGTGGGACTATTTGCAAACAGAAACATGGTTTTATCTTAAAATTAGCATTGTCGGATTATTGGTGGCTTATCATTTTTATTGTGGGCATTTGGTCAAAGTGTTTGCCCAAGGAAAAAACAATCGCAACCATGTGTTTTACCGCTGGTTCAATGAAGCGCCAGTATTTGGCCTTATTGGTGTTGTTATTCTTGTGATTATTCGCCCATTTTCTTAAATATAAACTGTATGTTCCGCCACATCTTTGGTGACCACTGCATTGGCAGCAATCACAGCACCATCACCAATATTCACCCCCGCTAAGATTTTTGCACCGCCGCCAATCCACACCTGATTGCCAATATGTACAGGCTTGGTCACACACAACCCTTGTTTGCGCGCTTGCGCATCTTTGGGGTGATTGACTGTATAAATATGTACCGCAGGACCAAGCAAGACATCATCACCGATGATAATAGATGCCGAATCCAATAATACACAATGAAAATTGGCATAAAAATGATGCCCGACTTCAATATTAATCCCATAATCACACTGAAAGCCTGGCTCCAATACTGCACTTCCAACACCTTTGAATAAGCGGGTGATATGCCGCATATTCCCTTTGCTTGGATGAGCATTGAATTTGGCACAAGCCAGCCTCGCCTTGTCTCGCATTTGGCGTAAATCAGCATCCAAACCATGATATGCTTGCCCCGAAATCATTTTTTCAAATTCAGTTGCCATGGGATAAAAGTACAGATATGCGTGCTTTTGTCTGTAAGATTCTTTGAGGGCGCATAATTACCAAATGATAATTTACCACGAAGAACACAGAGAACACGAAGAATCAAAAGAACTTGTCATTCCCGCGAAGGCGGGAATCCATGAGTACAACTGATAGTGTTATAGATTCCCGCCTTCGCGGGAATGACAGTGAATACACCCTACTTTATCCGTGTGTATCTGCGTTTATCTGTGGCTAATTGTGTTTAATCTTGCCAAACCAATACTGGTTTCCGTGCCGCCTGGGTTTCATCCAAACGCCTGCGGATGGGTTTCACTGGTGCATCATGCAAAGCCTGCGTATCACCCGCTTCACATTGCGCTGCAATCTCAAGCATAGCATCGCAGAATGAATCCAAGGTTTTTTTGGATTCAGTTTCAGTCGGTTCAATCAGCATCGCACCATGCACAATCAATGGAAAATACACGGTCATGGGATGAAAGCCCAAATCAATCAAACGTTTAGCAATATCCAAAGTTTTCACGCCATGTTTATTTTGCCACTCATCGGTAAGCAAACATTCATGTTTGCACAAACCTTCAAACGGCACGTGGTACGCTTCTTTCAAACGACTTAACACATAGTTAGCATTCAATACTGCATCTTGCGCAATTTTATGAATATGGTTGTGCCCAAAAGCAGAAATATAAGCATTGGCGCGCATATACACGCCTGTTTGCCCCAGCGTGCTAAGCACAGAGCCAATGGACTGCTCATCTTCTGTAAGCACCTTGAACACATCGCCATCTTTCTCAATGCGTGGCACGGGCAAGAAGGGTTTAAGCGTATCATTCACTGCAACAGGGCCAGCGCCCGGGCCACCACCACCATGCGGCGTGGAAAATGTTTTATGCACATTGATATGCAAGCAATCCAAGCCCATATCACCGGGTCTAGCCACACCAACCAATGCGTTTAAGTTTGCTCCATCGCCATACACCAATCCACCTGCATCATGCACAAGCTGGCATATTTCTTTAACATTCGATTCAAATGTGCCTGCTGTGTTCGGATTGGTCATCATCAGTGCTGCAACATCATCATTCAAATGTTTTTTCAATTCATCCAAATCAATGCGCCCATCTGCGCCCGATTTGATTTCAACCGTGTACATCCCGCACAATGCCGCCGATGCTGGATTGGTGCCGTGCGCCGAATCAGGAACCAGCACTTTTTTACGCTTTTGCTCGCCACGCGCATCCAGACATTTGCGAATCATCATCAAACCCGTCAATTCCCCATGCGCACCTGCCGCAGGTTGTAGCGTAACATCACTAAAGCCTGCAATCTCACACAACCAACCCTGCAATTCATGCAATAATTCCAACATACCCTGCACTGAATCTTCAGGCTGATCAGGATGTACATGCGCTAAACCTGGTAAACGTGCAACTTGCTCATTCACCCGAGGATTATATTTCATGGTACACGAACCCAACGGATAAAAACCTGTCTCAATGCCATGATTCCATTGGCTTAGGCGCACAAAATGGCGAACTGCTTCAGGCTCAGATAACCCTGGAATATTGGCTGCTGTTTTACGCTTGAATGCATCCAAGCTGGATGGTGCTTTACCTTGCACACCAGGAAGGCTAATAGATTCAGAAGCTTCGTGAGCATGTTCAAACAATAAAGGTTCTTCCTGCTGTATGCCTGAGGTTGCAGAGTATGTTGTGTTACTCATAACGCCACCTCCATTGTAGCGATATAGTCGTTAATATCATCTTCCTCAATCATTTCCGTGGTCGCCACCAATAGGTGCCTATTCCCATCAATCTGTTCTGCACCTTTTTCAATGGTTTCGAGTGGAATACCTGCAAAAATATCATTGTTTCGCGCTTCGTTTATAAATGCATCACGCTTCTCTGCACTTGTAAACGTGAGTACGGTTTCATTGTAATGTGCACCATCTGCTGCCACCACACCGCTTGGCAATTTCGAAACCAATAAATCCAAAGCTGCTGCCGAATGATTGGCCACAGTCTCTAAACCTGCGTCACCCATCAAGGTCATATAGGTTGCTGCCGCGGTACACATCAAACCTTGATTGGTGCAAATGTTTGAAGTCGCTTTTTCACGGCGGATATGCTGCTCACGTGTGGATAATGTAAGCACAAAACCACGCTTACCATCCGCGTCCGTAGTCAAACCACAGACACGCCCCGGCATTTGACGCAGGTATTTTTGTTTACAGGCAAACACGCCCAAATGTGGACCACCAAATGCCATGGGAATACCCAAAGCCTGCCCAGAACCCACCACAATATCAGCGCCATACGCACCCGGCGATTCAATCAAGCCAAACGCGCTTGCGTCTGAAAACGCCACCACCATCAAACATTTATGGGCATCGCAAGCTTCACGCAATGGCGCTAAATCATACACTGAGCCATAAAAGTCGGGATACTGCACAATCACACATGCTGTTTGCTCATCCATAGCCGCGATTACCTGGCTCAAATCCGTGCCGTGGATTGTTCCCTTTTGGCCCATAGCCACTTCAACATAATCACCATCAAGGCGTGATAAATAGTTTTCAGTCACAGCTCGATAACGAGGATTTACTGAACCTGCAATCACGGTGCGTGTTTTACGGGTGACACGGCGCGCCATGAGTGCTGCTTCCGCCGTTGCCGTTGCCGCTTCATACATGGACGCGTTGGAGACTTCCATGCCTGTAAGTCGCGCAATCATGGTTTGATATTCAAACAAGGCTTGAAGTGTACCTTGTGCAATTTCAGGTTGGTATGGTGTGTAGGCAGTTAGAAACTCACCACGAGAAATCACATAATCAACCACGGCTGGTACGAAATGATGATACGTACCGCCACCTAAGAAACAGCGCGTATTGCCTGCATGTCTATTTTTCTCCGCCGCTTTGGTAAACTTCTTTACAATACCTGCTTCGGATAAGGCAACGGGCAAATCAAGGCTACCTAGTTTGGTATGAAATTCGCTAGGGATATCGGCAAACAAATCCATGATGTTGCTGTGCCCCATGCTTTGCAGCATGGCCTGTCTATCGCTATCGGTATGGGGTAAATATCGCATGATTGTTCTCACTCGCTAAAACACCCCTTCTCCCGCTTGAGGGGAGAAGGCTGGGATGAGGGGTGATGTGTGTTCGCAAACCCTCACCCCAACCCTCTCCCTTAAAAAGGGCGAGGGAGCTTTCAAATTATTCGTCTAAGAAAGCAGTGTATTCTTCAGGATTCATCAATTCAGTATCAGCATTATTATCGCTGATTTTCACTTTAACAATCCAGCCTGTGCCATAAGGGTCAGAGTTGACCAAATCAGGTTCACCTTCTAAGGCTTCATTGATTTCAATCACTTCACCAGTCACAGGCGCATACACATCCGATACCGCTTTGACGGATTCAACCACGCCATAAGCTTCGCCTGCATCAACGCTACGACCAATTTCTGGCAATTCCACAAACACAATATCACCCAGTGCTTCTTGGGCATGGTCGGTCACACCAAATGTGGCCGTATCGCCTTCAATGCGCACCCATTCGTGCTCTTTGGTGTATTTCAAATCTGTAGGTACTGACATATTATTTCCTCACATTCGAGCGAACAAACGGCGTTGTTGTGCGCTCTGCTTCAATTGATTTGCCTCGAATTTCAACACTTAATTGTCCTTCTGTCATGTGTTCTGGTTTCACATAAGCCAGCGCAACACCGCCACCCGCCAATGGCGAATGCATACCTGATGTGATTTCACCACTTGGCTCACCATTCACCCACACAGGATAATGCTCGCGCGGAATACCACGACCCACCAATTTTAGAGCAATCAACTTTTTCTGCGCACCTTCTGCTTTGCGCGCTTCCACTGCCGCCTGCCCAATAAATTTCCCGATAAAATCAGCTTTATCCAATTTGGTAATCCACATCAATTTGGCTTCCACGGGTGTCACGCTATCTGAAATCTCATGCCCATAAAGTGCATAACCCATTTCAGTGCGCAGCATATCACGCGCCGCCAAACCAATCGGCACTGCACCTTTTTCAACAAGCGCATCCCACACTTCTACAGCAATACTGTTTGGGATATAAATCTCAAAACCATCTTCACCCGTATAACCCGTGCGTGACACAATGCCACCTGCGCTACCAATCTGCCCACGAGCAAATTTGTAATAACCGATTGATTCCAAATCAAAACCTACCAAACCTTGCAACAAGCTTTGCGCTTTTGCCCCTTGCAATGCCAGCAAGGTGGTATCATCGGATTCATCGGTCACCGTCACATCAAAATTGGCTGCCTCTGCCTGTAAATGCGCCACATCTTTATGGCGATTGGCTGCATTGATGCACAAATAATAATGCTTATCATCGATTTTATAGGTGGTAATATCATCAATAAATGTACCCTGATTATTGAGCAAGGCTGAATACTGCACCTGCCCATCCACAAGCTTGGATACATCATTGGTGGTCACATATTGTAAGAACTTCAAAGCATCCTTGCCCTGAACACGCACCTGCCCCATATGCGTAATATCAAAAATACCCGCTTCGCCCTCACGCACCGCAGTATATTCTTTAAGCGCACCATTTTTGTATTGCACGGGCAGTTCATAACCCGCAAACGGTACAATTTTACCGCCCAACTTCACATGCGCATCAAACAGCGGCGTTTTTAATAATTCACGCATTCATCATCCCCTACATGCGCCCGAAAAGCTTGAATTGTATTCGCAAGCAACATGGTAATCGTCATCGGGCCAACGCCACCCGGCACAGGCGTAATCCACGCAGCGTGCCTAGATGCAGCCTCAAAATCAACATCACCTGTCAGAGAGCCATCCTCCAGCCTATGAATACCAACATCAATCACAATGGCACCCTCTTTAATCCATTCGCCTTGAACCAAGCCCTGCTTACCTGCTGCCGCAACCACAATATCGGCGCGCTCAATATGCGCTTGTAAGTTTTGTGTAAACCTATGACAAATCGTTACGGTTGCACCAGCAAGCAATAGCTCCATCGCCATAGGCCGACCCACAATATTAGAAGCACCAACAATCACCGCCTCTTTACCATGCAAATCTTCACCTGTTTCTTCCAACAATTTCATGCACCCATACGGCGTACACGAGCGCAAGGTTGGCTGGCGCACCGTTAAACAACCAATATTATAGGGGTGGAATCCATCCACATCTTTACTGGGATCAATCGCCTGCAAAATGACTTTGGCATTGATATGCGCTGGCACAGGAAGCTGAACCAAAATCCCATCCACTTTTGGATCTGCATTCAATTCGCTAATCAAGCCTAACAAATGCTGCTGCGTGGTATTGGCATCTAGTTCATATGAAAATGAAGCAATGCCCGCTTTCTCACAACCTATTTTTTTATTTTTAACGTATACATGCGAAGCAGGATCATCACCCACAAGAATCACCGCCAAGCCTGGTGCTCGGCCATGTTGTTCACATAGCGCACCTGTTTGTTCACGCATCTCAAGACGCATACGCTCGGCAAGGGCTTTACCATCAAGAATTTTAGCTGACATTATTTCATTCATAGCCGCATTGTGGCCTATCTTTTTATTTGCACAATCCCTTATAACTTTTAAGTTTAAAAAATACCTTAAACATTACATTTTTTTGCATGCAAGCTGCTTAGGTAATAACACAACCTGTTGCTCCAAAGCTTTCATATCACCATCATTATCCAGTAGATAATTCGCCATCAGCAAGCGTGTATCATCATCACACTGACGCTTTACAATGCGCTCAAACATGCTTTCATCTTGTTTGCCTCGCGCTAGAACCCTAGCCTTTCTTACAGCTTCATCAGCCATCACCACAACCAAGGCATCCATACGCCCAGCACCGCCAGATTCAATCAAAACAGAAGCTTCAATCATCGCATAATCACCTGTTTGTTCTGTTAGCCACTGCTGCTCATAAGCATAAATATGAGGGTGCAAGATGGCATTTAATCGCTTTGTGCTTTCATCATCAGCAAACGCTATGGCTGCAAGCTTTGTGCTTTGCACCACACCCTGCTTCACCACCGCATCGCCAAAAGCTGAGCATAAATCATCTTGAACACGTTTATCTTTAAGAAAGATTTTGCCCACTTGATCCAAATCAAGTACAGGAACACCGCTTTGCACAAACATCCTCGCTACCGTGCTCTTACCACTGCCTATACCGCCTGTTAAGCCAATAGCTTTCACGCTTTTAAGCTGTTCCTTGCCCAAACAATAAAGCAGTGTACCAACGCAAAACCGCCTCACCCCATAGAAACCAAAACATCCCCGCCAATGCCAAATAAGGGCCAAATGGAATTGGTGTTTGTTTGCCTTGCTGGGTTAACTTCAAATAAATGATGCCTACAATTGCACCGATAAATGAGGACATAAACACAATAAATGGAAGAGCCTGCCAGCCCATAAAAGCACCCAGCATGGCTAAAAGCTTAAAATCACCGTAACCCATGGCTTCTACACCCATCACCAATGAGAATACACGCGCAATCAACCAAAATGCCGTATACCCCGCAACAGCCCCAATCAAAGCACTTTCAATATCTCCTAACCACCATGCAAACAATAGTCCAACTACAATACCTGGTAATGTTAACACATTCGGAAGCAAGCCTGTTTCCAAATCAATCAGTGTTAATATCCATAACAAACTGATAAGCACTATGCTTTGTAATAACATAGGTGTTGCGCCAAAATGCCAAGCCAACCATGCCCAGCTCACTGCCATCAAAAGCTCCAAAAATGGATAACGTCCTGAAATTTTAGATGAGCAATGCCTACACTTACCCTTGAGAAATAACCATGACAGCAAGGGTATGTTATCATACCATGCAATGGCATGCTGACAGTTTGGGCAATGGCTACCAGGAAAAGCAACAGATTCACCTCTTGGAATTCTATAAACGCAAACATTAGAGAAACTACCCACCATTAAACCTACAATGGCGCATATTACAGTGACAAAAAGGTGTATTTCCACTTATGTATCCTTCATACCTAATTTTTTCATGCGATAACGCATAGAACGAAAGCTAATATTTAATGATTTGGCAGCCTGTGTAGCATTGCCACCAGTCTCTGCCAATGCCTCGGTTAACAACGATCGCTCCATGTTTTCTAATACCTGATCAAGACTACTTCCTTCGCGATGCATATCATCCAAGCCAATACTCTCTGTCGCCGCTGGTGTATAAAAATCATCCAATAGCGATGCATCCAGCGTGTGATGATCAGAGAGCACCATCAAACGCTGCAATACATTTTCTAATTCCCGTACATTGCCCAACAAGGGCAATTGCATAAGTCGCTTCATACATGCTTCAGAGACATCAAATCCACCACCAGCATGCTGAATCAATACCCGCACCAAATCAGGAATATCCTCACGCCTTTGCCGCAAAGCAGGCATATGCACAGGCACAACATTCAGCCTATAAAACAAATCTTCTCGAAAACGCCCTTGCTTCACTTCATCTGCCAAATCACGATTGCTGGCTGCAATAATGCGTACATCGACTGGCTTTTCCTGATTTGAACCTACTGGGCGAAATGTTTTCTCCTGCAAAACACGCAATAATTTTACCTGAATAGTTAGCGGCATCTCACCAATTTCATCTAAAAATAAAGTGCCCCCATGCGCAGACTCCACCAGACCCATACGTTTACTATCCGCGCCTGTAAATGCTCCCTTTTCATGCCCAAATAACTCAGATTCAAATAAATTTTCAGGAATAGCACCACAATGCACCGGTACAAATGCCGCTGTGCTTCTATCTGAATATTGATGCACCATGCGAGCCGCCAACTCTTTACCCGTGCCTGATTCCCCTGAGATAAGCACCGTAAAATCACGCTTGCATGCGCGCAACAATCTATCTTTAACACGCTGCATGATTGGCGAATTTCCAATCAATATATCATTGGACTCCACACGTACTTCATCTTCTTCTGGTATTGGCGTGGTATCTAAACTTGCTTGCAATGCTCGCTCAACAGCATCGCTCAACTCTTCTGTGGATACAGGCTTGGTTAAATAATCAAATGCGCCTTCCCGCATCGCTTCCACCGCTGTTTCGGCGCTGGCATAGGCTGTCAATAAAAGCACGCTGGCTTGTGGACAATGTTTGTTTGCCATACGCACCACATCCAAACCCGCATCCTGATGCTCCATATACAAATCTGTAATCACCACATCAAATGCACTTGAAAGTAGTGCTTGTTCGGCGGATGCCACACCATCACAAGCTGTAATCATATGACCCATAGATTCCAAGCCCATGGATAAAACTTGGCGTGCATTATGTTCATCTTCAACCAATAAAATATTAGCCATGATACATCTGCTCCTGATCTTCACCGCTCACACGGAAAATAGTCATGTCATCCTTTCTGTCCACTTGAATATGCCATTGGTTGGCTTGGCATACTTGCCAAACTGTTGCCAAACCTAACCCTGTTCCGCCCGCACGATGTGTGGCAAAAGGCTCAAAAATTTGATGCTCCAAACCACTAGGGAAACCTTCTCCAGTATCTCTTACCTCAATAGACCACTTCACATCATCTGCAAAAACCGCCACACAAACCGAAGCTTGCTCTGGACTGGCTAGCACTGCATTACGAATCAGATTATCCAACACCAAACGCATATGATCGGCATCAATATACAACGCTTGAATATCACATTTGGTTTCAATGCCATATATGTCTTCCGCATCAATTTGCTGAATGGAGGCTTCTATTAAAGGTTGTGTAAATGTGAGTTTGGGCGATGGATTCAATGGCTTGGTATAATCAAGCATATCTGCCACCAAACGATTTAATCGTGAAACTTCTTCTCCCACAATCCGTTGAATATCATGCTGCTGCGCTGCTTTGACATGAGGAACAAGATCAATGGCCTGAGCAATGGTCTGCATAGGGTTGCGTAACTCATGAGCCAACATCGCTGCCATACGCCCCATCGCCGCCAACTTCTCATGCTCAGCAAATTTACGCTCCAACAACCTTAATTCAGTCACATCAACAAATGTTAGCCACCAATACGCATCGACATGTTTTTCAGAAAAACGCCCTACAGTGACCAAATACTCTTTACCATCCCTTTTCCATTCACAACGAAAACTATCAGGAAAGGGATTTGCAAAAAAAGAAAGTATCGCCTGCGGAATCGTCCAAACTTCATGCAAATCAAGCTCTAATCCATCATCAATATGCAAAATATCCCATGCTGCGGGATTGCTATCACGTATCCTAAATTTTTCGTCCAACACCACTACGCCTTCCTGCATCGATGCCATCAAACGTGTATGAAGTGCTTGCAAAGCCTTGTGTTCTTGCTTGGCTTTGCGATGGTCTTGGCTAAGCAGAGCATGGCGACGAGCAATCAATGCCATCACACCACCCACCAGCATCAAAACTGAGGTTTGCATCAAAAGCTTCAATGTTGCATCTGTGGGCAATGGCGTATCTTGCCACCATACAAAGCTATAAATCGCTGTTAAATACGATGCGCACGCAGCAACTGCAATACTTAACACCAATAATACTTGGGCTTGCGTTCCCGCTGCCACAATCACAAGTCCAAATAGCAATACAAAGGGGCTGTGATAGCCATCGGTTGCTACCACCAACAGCCCAACCAAGACGACATCTGAAAAAAACTGAAAAAACAGTTGAACGGCGATACGCCAATGCGTTTGCAAGCACAACATTTGCAACACTGCAAAAACAACGAACAACAAGCCTACATACGCCAGTAAATCTTGTTGCTTTGTATCCATACTTGGAAAATAAAACCATACCGCAATCAGCACCAACATCATCGCCAAACCACGCCATAAAAGCAGATGGGTTAAGCGGGTTTGTTCACTGGGTTCTATTTCATTCATATTGTAAGCAAATCGTGAATGCTTTACACCACCGATGCCATTTGGAAGATAGGTAGATACATGGCAATCACCAAGCCCCCAATCACAACACCCAAAAATGCCATGATAATCGGCTCCATCAATGCGGTCATGCCATCCACGGCTGTATCTACTTCCTCTTCATAGAAATCAGCAATCTTGGATAGCATTTCTTCTAAAGCACCCGTTTGCTCACCAATGGAAATCATTTGCGTGACCATAATGGGGAAAATTTTACTTTCTTCCAAAGGTTGAGTCAGTGTCATCCCCTGACTAATCGAATCTTTACAAGATAAAATCACTTCTTCTATCACTACATTACCTGAAGTTTCCGCAACCGTATCCAGCGATTCTAAAATAGGCACGCCTGCCGCAGTCAGTGTTGAAAATGTGCGGCAAAACCGCGCCACTGCGCCTTTACGCAACACATCGCCAATCACGGGCAAATTAATCAATAGTTTATCCAAGTGATAATGCCCTTGTGGTGTTTTATAAATCGCTTTAATACTCCAAATAAGCAATATCGGTGCAAACAATACGATATACCAATATTCAACAAACACATTTGAAATCGCCATCACTATCTTGGTAGGACCTGGCAATTCCGCACCAAACGATGAAAACATTTCACTAAACACTGGAATCACAAAAATCATCAAAATAGAGGTTACAATGAAAGATACAGCCAAAATCGCAATCGGATAAATCATGGCTGATTTAATTTTTGATTTTAATGCCAGCGCTTTTTCTTTGTAGCTACATAAGCGGAGTAAAATCGTATCTAAAATACCACCCTGCTCACCCGCCTCTACCAATGAACACGTCAAACGGTCAAACTCTTTAGGGAATTTTCGAAAGCTTTCCCCTAACGGCGTTCCACTTTCCAATTCATTTCGCACTTCCTTAAGCAACTTCACCATAGCCTTTTTATCGGAGCCCCGCTCTGAAAGCTCAAAACACTGCACCAAAGGTAGACCTGCATTAATCATGGTCGATAATTGCCTAAAAAAGATTGAAATATCTTTTTCTTCTACCTTTTCAGGAAATATTTCAATTTCCATAGGTTTTTTCTTCACCTTAATGTCCACCAAGCCTTGCCGTCTAAGCATTGCCATGGCAACGTCTTTATTGGCAACATCTAGCTCGCCTGACTTATTTTGACCTTGCCGTGTTGTTGCTGTCCAATTAAAAATCGCCATCAGTCACCCACCGTTACACGCAAACATTCTTCCAAAGAAATTGAGCCATCACGCACTTTATTTAAGGCCGCCATACGCAAAGTTTTCACACCTTGTGATACTGCAATATCATTAATTTCATCAGAATTTTTGCCAGCATATACCGCATCACGAATCTCATCTGTTACGGGCATCACTTGATAAATCCCGACGCGCCCTTTATAACCAGTACCATTGCATACATTGCAACCCTTACCCTGCATAGGCTGAAATGAGCCCACTTCATCGGCTGGAATACCTGCATCAATCAGAGCCTCCGCTGGAATATCAATAGGCTCTGAACATTCTTTACATGTTCTTCGAGCCAAACGTTGGGCAGTCACTAGATTCACTGCTGAACCCACCAAAAAGGATTCAATCCCCATATTAATCATTCGCGTCATGGTGGAAGGCGCATCATTGGTATGCAATGTCGCCAATACCAAATGCCCCGTAAGCGCTGCTTTAATACCAATGGCCGCCGTATCATAATCACGAATTTCACCAATAAGAATAATATCAGGATCTTGACGTAAAAAAGATTTAAGCGCCGCAGGAAAATCCATACCCACAGCAGGATTCACATTCACCTGATTAATGCCCATAAAGTTAAATTCCACAGGGTCTTCCGCCGTACAAATGTTCACACCCGGTTGATTCAACTCTGCCACCGCAGAATACAAACTTACCGTTTTACCTGAACCAGTCGGGCCTGTCACCAACACCATGCCATAGGCTTGATGAATTTGTGTTTGAAAATTCTTTAAATCTTCTGGCTCATAACCAAGCTTCACCATATCCAATTGCAAATTGGATGAGTCCAATAAACGCATCACCACTTTTTCGCCAAATAAGGTGGGCAAAACAGACACACGAAAATCCACCGTTTTCGCTTTGGACAAGCGCAATTTAATCCGCCCATCTTGTGGCACACGGCGCTCAGCAATATTTAATCGTGCTTGAATCTTAATCCGTGAAACCATGGCTTCACGCATCTTCAATGGTGGGCGCATAATTTCATGCAATACGCCATCCACACGATAACGTACACGCAAACTCTTCTCGTATGGTTCAATATGAATATCCGATGCCCCACGTTTAATCGCATCCAATAAAATGAGGTTTACCAGTTTTACTACAGGTGCAGCTTCTGTTTCTGCCGCCAAAGAGTTCTCATCCAAATTGCCTTCTTCAATTTCGACAATTTCCATTTCATCCGCGCCAAGCTCGCCCATCACATCTTCAAGCTGCTGACCTGCACCTCCAATATCATCCAACTTCGCAAGAATTTGAGATTCAGTCACAATCACCACATCCACTTGGCAACCACTGATAAAGCCCATCTCATCTAAGGCATTAATATCATAGGGGTCAGCTACTGCCAATGTGATTAAATTGCCCTTCCGGTGTATGGGAATAGCTAAATTTTTACGCATAATATCAATGGATATATCGGTTAAATCGGCTTTAACTTCCACTTTACTTAAATCAATCACAGGGCGACCAAATGATTTGCCAATAAACTTGGCCAACTCATCTTCCGTAAATATCCCGAGTTTGACCAACTCAGTATTGAATGTTTCACCATTCAATTTAATTTCACGTTGAATCTTCACCAATTGTTCTTTGGTAATCGCTTCTTTACGTAATAAAATGTCACCAAGTCTGGTCTGCTTCATGTGCGACCCTCCCAACTGGGTAGTTTCGTGCTTTCTCGCATCAATTTATGTTCCATCCACGTCAAAGTATTTAAGATGTCAGGTTTACTATCAGGGTGCCATATTACAAAAGATTTTGCGCCTTGTGCAATCAGCATAGGCAACCCATCCACAAACTGCCTTTTCGTCACCGCTTTGCCAAATGCTGTCTGCCCAGATGGCTTATATACCGCATCCATAGCCCAACCCTCACCACTCACATCAAATGGAAAAACATCATCATCCGATAGACCTATGCTTGTGGTGTTGATGACAACACTTGCTTCACCACAAGCCGATGCAACACTTTTTTGATTCCATTCAACGCTTGTGCAGGACATATCAGAATAATATTTCTTTGCATGTGCAATTAAAGTGTCCACACGTTCGCTAGAGCGATTGCAAATCATCATATGAGCTATGCCTTGCGCATGCGCTGCATGCAAAACAGCACGCGCTGTTCCGCCTGCACCAAAAAGCAATATACTTGAACCTTGGAGGGGCAGGCCTGTACCTTGCAAAACCTTAGCCACACCTTGCCAATCTGTATTGGATGCATGCCAAATGTTTGATTTTTGAATCAGGGTGTTGGCAGCGCCAATGCACTTCACATCCTCATCAGCGTGCACATAGGGCAATACAGATTCTTTATGCGGCACAGTCACATTAAGCCCTTGAACACCTGAAGCCGCCAAGCCTTCTAGTGCAACCCTGACACCTTCAGCTTCAACATGATACGGCACATAAACCACATCCAAATCATGTTGCTGGGCAAAATAAGCCTGAAACACTGGCGAAAGCGAGTGTTTAATCGGGCAGCCAATGATACCGTAGATGTTTGTTTTACCTGTTATTTTCACGTTGTACGAGCGTAGTTCCTGTAGTCCTTACTGTCAAATATTCACACAAATAATGTATGCCATATGGTAGCTGTCCATGCTTAACTGGCAATAAAGACCATGCAACTAACGCCAATTCTTGAGATAGTGTGATTTCTAATAGCCATATTAGGGGCTCATGATTATATGTCCATAGCATCACACACTCCATTGATACTTGTGAATATTTTCATCATCCTGCTTGACACTCTGAAAAACAGAGTGCTATGGTTTGCGCATTAACTCTGAAATACAGAGTTGTTGTTTGCTAGGAGTCATATATGTCAAATCAATCCAAGCCCGCTCGAGCATCAAGGCAACTTGAATCCATTCATGCCATGCTAAGCAGTGGGCACCAAAGTATTCGCATAGAAAAACACACGTTTTTTTACTGGGGTATTGCTGGCGGTTTGTTAACAGCATTACTGGAATTTCTTTATCGCAATGTTGCTATGCTAATGAACACAACAATATATGTATTATTGTGCGCTAGCATTTTAGGCACGATAGGCTATCTGGATTATCGGAAAACGCGCAACATCCGCCGCTCTCAAGATGAAAGCTTGTCTTTTATTCAGGTGCGCATGACCCGAATATGGTGGTTGCTTATCGGTGCGGCGATAGCCTTTAATGTCGGATTGGGCATATATGGTGGCAACATCGCCTTTTCCATGTGGTTTATATTGATTGGTCTTGCCATCATCATCCAGAGTTTTTTCTCAACTCAGCCTTTGATGCCTTTTGGTATTGCACTCATTGTCATTGGTGCTATCTCGCCTTTGTGCCTGCCTTATACGGGATTAAGTTGGCTGGCTGTATCCGTATTTGGTGTGGGCATCCCACTGCTTGGTTTTATGCTTTATCAAACATCTGGCCTTTGGCAGGCCGATAAGCCGTATGCCGTGATTATTTGGTTTGTTCTGGCCATTGCTCCGGGTTATGCTGCTTATCAGGCGGATTTGTTGTCGCGCCAAGCCAAGGTTCCAACGGTGACGGCGATTTCACTGGCCGAATATCAAGCCAATGCAGCACTACAACAAGGCTCACAAATTATTCGCTTGCCTATTGGAACCATTGTTCCGTTGAAGTTGTCAGCCAAGGGAAGTTTGATTGATGATAGCATATCAATAGAGCTACCCCTAAAGCTTAATAAAAGCATTGAAGTCGTGCTTGAAAATGGGAAACTCAATGGCATGTATCGTGTAGGACAAGGCGAATGGTCCAACATATCGCGCCGAAAAATATTAAGGATTAACGATTTGTTTATCGATATTAATGCGAAAAAAGGATTGAACATGGATACGCAACTGGGCATTTTGCCGACACAAAAATAGATATGTCCAATCAAGAGCCTTATGCAGCGCTGGATAGGATTCTACACCAGCCAATTCGCACAAGAATTGCTGCTTTTCTCATTGCGCGTGGTGAAGCAACCTTCACCGACATTAAAAAAGCCTTGTCTTTGACTGATGGCAATTTGGAAGCACACATGAAAAAACTGGTGCAAACTGGTTATGCCGTGGCGCGTAAGGAAAATGATGGTGGAAGAACGATAACGTTTTATAGCATGTCCGATAAGGGGAGCGTGGCATTTCATCAATATGTGCAAGCGCTCAATCGTTTGCTGCAATTTGAGGCATAAGGCATGAAAGCTGCTCGTTTATTACTTTCGCAGACAGAAACAACACATGATAATGCTTGCCAAAGAAAGGCTTTAGCGAAATCCATGATAACAACATATCCAAATAATGAATTATTCCCATGGTTAGCCAAACAATTCGAGTTGCAATGCAAGAGGGTAGCAAAAGCGAACTAACATATGTTCAATCCAATACACACAAATCAAAATTTCAGGCTCATTTCATATTGGAAAAGGCTAACGCTAGACGGGAGCAAAACATTCAGTAAAGATTGATTGCCTGAGATTGCGGTATAACCAAAAGATACGTATGAAGCTTTATATGGGGGCGTGGACTGAGTGATGGATAAAATTAAGGCATATCTTTCAAAGAATTTCGAACAAACCTTTGTACTATTAGTATTACTTAGTGTGGTCGGTATTTATTATTTTGCGCCATTTAAGTTGGCATTTCTCAATTTCTTTTTTATTCCCATTCTTATGGCTGGTTATTACTTAGGGATTCGCTATGCCGTGTTGGGAGCATTTTTATGTATTGTATTGGTATCTGCCTATGTTGCATTTGACCCACAACCCTTTTTGTACGTGCCAGAAAAGCAAGATATTTACTTGCAAATATCATTATGGGGAGGCTTTTTAATTCTTTCTGGTGCATTGGTTGGTCGTTTGTATGAAATCCTTGATGCACGAGTTGAAAAAGAAAAATCCCTCAATCAAGCTTATCAAAGCTCTCAAGAAGAGTTGGAAAAAGCAAATGCTAAACTCAAAAATTACGCCAAAAATCTCAAATCCATGGTGGAAGAAAAAACCCAGCATTTATCAGATAGTAAACGTGTTGTGGAGCAGCTCAAAAACCAAGTGGAAGAAGTCTTGCATTCATCCATGGATCCTACGGTTGCCCAAATGCTTATTGAGAAAAGACTACGCACAGAAAAGAAAAATATTTCAGTCTTAGTGGCTGATTTGCATCAATTTACGCCTTATGTAGAGAACAGAAGACCGGAAGCCGTTATTCACGAATTGAATAAATATTTAAAAGATATGTCAGTGTTTATGGATGCCTATTCGGCACATTTGGATAAATATACTGGGGATGGCTATATGCTTGAGTTTGGCGCCCCCATTGATTATAAATATCATGCTCTGCAAGCAGTTGTATGTGGTATCAGAATGCGGGACTTCATGCACCATTCTACCTACCCTTGGCCTATGCGTTTGGGCATCACCTCGGGCAATGCTGTGGTAGGCATGATTGGCGGGCGCAGGCAGGCTTACACAGCTATGGGCAACTGTGCCAATACTGCATCGCGTTTAGAATCATTATGCCCTCCAGGCTCATTGTTGATTGATGAAGAAACCTATCAGCAAACAAAACACTTTATCAAAGTGCGCGAATTTTGTAACGATGAAACACAACGAGATGGACGACGAAGCAATGTAGAATCAGATATACAACTGTTGCAGCAACAATTGACTCAACAACCCAAAAATGTGGAGCTGATGGTACAGCTTGCGAATAAACTTTTACAACACGGAGAAGCCGAACAGGCTAAAGACTGGTTCGCTAAAGCTATGCATCTGAAACCAGATTTGGATGATGTAAAAATTGGTTATGCTGAGGCGAGCATGCAAGTTTCTCAACATCATATTCGGCTTAAGGGAAGGTCTGATGCTGTGATGCTATATGAGGTGGTTGGTTTACGTGACTTTCTTCTTTCACCCGCTATTCCAGCACGCCTACGGCAGGAGTTTGGTCATATCATCGAGCAAAACAGCATTCCGTCGGAGCTGATTTGGCCAACCGAAATTATCAGTGGTCAACTCGGGCATGCCGCTAGAACCAGCCTATTGTCTTATGCCTTGGCAGATAAATTGAATGTAGGTGAGCGTGAGCGACAGGCATTGCTTACGGCAAGTTTTTTGCATAATTGTGGGCATCAAATTGTGCCACATTCAGTGCTGACCAAGACTGCTGCTCTCACAAAAGAAGATATTCAATCCATCCAATTACATCCCGAAGAATCGGTGCGTGTGATGATTCAACATGGCTATGATGATGCTATGGCGATTGAATGTGTGCGCAACTGCAATACAGGAAGCAGTGCGCCAATTTCGCAAATCGCACGTATTCTTTCTATTGCTGAGGTATATGAGGCACTCACAGATTTTCGCCCATGGCGTGATCGTTGGCTACCCCAAAGTGCGCTCGAAGAAATGCGTGTTGATGTTAGAAATGGAAAATTCGATGCTAAAACCTTTGATGCGTTTGAGGAAATGATTTTATCTGGGCTGAATGATGCTTAAAGGCACATCCCTAGGAGTCTCATAGCACCTATTCTACAGTCACTGATTTCGCCAAGTTTCTTGGCTGGTCAACATCCGTACCCTTAGATAGAGCGACATCATAAGCCAAAAGTTGCAGTGGAATAGATGCTAAAAGAGGAGCCGTAAAAAAATCGCCTACAGGCAAATTAAACAGTGCATCTGCGTGTTCTGCATAATGATTTTCATCTGCATCTGTGAATAAAATAACCTTTGCACCACGCGCTTTAACCTCATGTAAATTGGAAATAACTTTTTCCAAATGATATTGGCGGGGTGCAATCACAATCACAGGAAGTTGTTCATCTATCAATGCAATAGGTCCATGTTTCATCTCACCTGCTGCATAACCTTCTGCATGCAAATAAGAAATTTCCTTAAGCTTTAAGGCGCCTTCCAATGCAAGCGGGAAACATGGCCCTCGCCCTAAAAATAAAGCCCCATGCACTTTCGAAAACAGTGGTGTAAGGCTTTGAATTTCATCGTTCCGTTGCAAAATATCACGCATATCTTCCGCAACAGCGAGAAATGCCTGATAATGCTGCTTCCATTCATGCAAAGCTATCGCACCAACACGCATCGCCAACTTAATTGAGAATAATCCCAAAACTGTAAGCTGTGCCGTATATGCTTTGGTTGATGCCACCCCAATTTCAGGCCCTGCTCTTAACTCAATAAAACCACTGGATTCACGCACCAATGATGAATTGGGGACATTGCAAATGGCTAGGGTCGTATTTTCAGGTGTTCTACGTTTAAATAGGCGCAATGCTTCTAATGTGTCCGCAGTTTCCCCAGACTGAGATAGTGTAACCAGCCAAGTATTCTCACCAATCACTGGGTTACGATAGCGGTATTCAGAAGCCACATCCACTTCAACAGAAATTTGTAAATAACGTTCAATCCAATATCGGGCTGTTAATGCCGCATGATACGAGGTTCCACAAGCCACCATCACAATACGCTCTGGCAAGGGTTGTGAATCAAGAAACCTTGCTTGCTGGAAGCTGATGCCTTGGGCATTAGAATAAGCGTGAATAATGTCTGAAACTACCGCAGGTTGCTCATGCATCTCCTTAAGCATGTAATGTGGGTAGCCGCCTTTATCTACAGCCGAACCTGTATATGGCAAACTATGCCAATCACGCTCAACAATCTCACCATTGGCCTGATAAATTTGCACACCCTGATCACTGATATAGCCCCATTCATCTTCATCCAAATACATCACATCCGAAGCCATACCTGCCACAGCCAGAGCATCGGATGCAATATAATAACCATGATTGTTTTTTGCCAAAAGAAGGGGGCTTCCTCGGCGTGCAAACCACAATTTCTTTTCATCTTGTTGATTTAAAATGCCAACAGCGTATGCGCCTTCAAGCAAGGCCAGTAAGGATTTCATCGCCAAAAACATATCACCATGAAGACCCAATTCTCGATTCAGCAGACATGGAATAACTTCACTGTCTGTTTCCGAAATAAAATCAATGCCTTGCGACTCTAATTCAACACGTAATGCCGCATGGTTTTCAATGATTCCATTATGAACCACTGCAATGCTCTCATGACAATGAGGATGTGAATTCTCTCGGTTCGGCTCACCATGCGTCGCCCAACGTGTATGCCCAATACCTATCCGCCCATCATGTTGATGGGATAATAATGCCTCGGAAAGCTTATCTAACTTTCCCTCACGCTTGGTGCATTCAAATTGTTGATTAAAAACCGTGCATATACCAGCGCTATCATAACCACGGTATTCCATATTTTTCAATGCCTGTATTAAATTCGCTACAACAGGGCGATCTGAAACTGCTCCGATAATACCACACATTAGCTTTTCTGAGGCCTCTTCCAATCTTTCACATGCCGTTGTTCTGGTCGTATAGAAAGTGTTAATCCATTTTTTTGTACAGTTTTTGTAATCACACTACCAGCACCAATGGTTGCACCTTCTTCCACATGTACAGGGGCAATGAGCTTTGTATCTGAACCCACAAAAACACGATCGTCAATCACTGTTTGATGTTTATTTGCGCCATCATAGTTACAAGTGATCGTCCCCGCCCCCACATTACAAGACTCACCCATGGTTGTATCACCAATATAACTTAAATGATTCACCTTGCTATTTTTCCCAATCACCGACTTTTTCACTTCTACAAAATTACCGATTTTTACACCTTCATCCAATTCTGCTTGAGGGCGCAAACGAGCATAAGGCCCTACCTGAGATGAAGCGCCTACATGTGCAGTTTCAAGATGGGAAAAAGCCTCAACTTTGACATCATCATCCAACCATGAATTTTTAATGACAGCATATGGACCAAGCTCACAATTATCACCAATATGTGAATTGCCAAGAATTTGAGTGCCTGCACGTACGATACAATCTGTCCCCAATTTAACAGACACATCAATACGCACTGTCTTAGCCTGTTCCACACTCACACCTTCGCCTTCCCAAGCTTGAATCACTCTTTGCTGCATGATTTCCGTTACGTGCCTTAATTGCGATCTGTTATTAATCCCCTGCATATCATCACTATTTTGCATGATAAATGCATTCACACTCATATGTTCATTCAGGGCTAACGGCACAATATCAGGCAAATAGTATTCTTCTTGATTGTTTTGATTATCAACTTGAGCGAGCAATTTGAACAATACGTTTTGCTTCACACAAAAAATGCCTGTACTTACTTCTTGAATTGATTTTTCAGCATCATTGGCATCACGCTCTTCAATGATGCGTTGCACAGCACCTTGCTGATTCCGTTGAACCCGCCCATAGCCCGTTGGCTCTGATAACTCAGCCGATAAAAGGGATATATCTGATGCTGTTTTGCGATGTTGCTCCAACAAAAAAGCGAGTGTGTCTGTTTGCAAAAGCGGTGTGTCACCACAAACAATAAGCACATCCTCTGCTTGATTACATGCCTGCTCGCTTTGCTGCACAGCATGACCTGTTCCTAATTGCTCTTTTTGTATTGCCCATGAACATACATGTGTTTTCTCTATTGCAGATTTAACCTGACTCGAACCATGCCCTAGCACTAAGCAAATACCTTGCGGTGCAAGCGCCTCAACGCTGCGTAAAACATGCTCTACAATACTTTTACCAAGTACATCATGCAAAACTTTTGGTTTTGCAGAGCGCATACGCTTACCTTGCCCTGCTGCTAGCACAACCACTTGTAATGTTGGATTTGAATATCGATTCACAAACAGCCCCTCGCTAAAATTGTTACCGCCATAATCTTTAGCATCAAAAGCTTGGAAGCAAGCAGAATATTCCTTTCATAAAAAAAGGCTGCAAATGCAGCCCTTTTTATGATTCGATGATGTGATGGATTACTTCTTCCTTTTACGCAAAAAGGCTAAACGTGCAGCAGCAATAGAAAGCTCAGATGCAGCTCTCGCATAATCAACATCACCTTTTTGATTATCCATCGCTTCTTGCGCTTTTCTTTCTGCTTCTACTGCAGCAGCTTCATCCACATCTGCGGCACGCTCTGCTGTATCGGCTAAGACAGTAATCATCTCAGGCTGAACCTCAATAAATCCACCCGAAATAAATACTTCATCAATTTCTTCACCGCGTGTAATGCGCAATTCGCCAGCCATCAATGCACTTAAAAGCGGACTATGCTTGGGCATAATACCTAACTCACCAGCTGCACCAGGGGCAACCAAAAAGTCAGCTTCTCCGCGATAAACTTCGCGCTCAGCCGTAGCTACTAATACTTCAATCGTTGCCATTAGCCTTTAGCCGCCATTTTTTCTGCTTTTGCAACAGCCTGGTCAATTGATCCAATCATATAAAATGCTTGTTCTGGTAAATGATCGTAATCACCAGCAAGGATGGCTTTAAAGCCCGCAATAGTATCATCACGTTTACAATAGATGCCTGGAGAGCCTGTAAATACTTCTGCCACATGGAAAGGTTGAGATAAGAAACGTTGCATCTTACGCGCACGAGTTACCAATAACTTATCATCATCTGATAACTCATCCATACCTAAAATTGCAATAATATCTTGCAGCTCTTTATAACGTTGCAATGTTTGTTGAACATTTTGTGCAACTTCATAGTGCTCATTACCAATAATCTTCGGATCAAGCTGACGAGAAGTTGAATCCAATGGATCAACCGCAGGGTAAATGCCCAA
>Ga0256829_1001143_pt1 | contig 22808 bp, 18 predicted proteins | sample 131447metaG_FD_185979 | JGI IMG/M metagenome (GOLD analysis project Ga0256829, IMG submission 185979) | Hydrothermal vent microbial communities from Lau Basin, Pacific Ocean - 131-447 | ecosystem: Environmental > Aquatic > Marine > Hydrothermal vents | place: Pacific Ocean: Lau Basin | collected...
CACTGTCGGAAATGATCGCGATGGTACTGCCGGAACAGCTGCGCTGTGGTGAGTTTATGCGGGCCGATATTGCCCGATTATTCAATATCAGCGAGCGCACATTGCAAAGGCGACTGGCGGCAGAGGGACTGCGCTATACCGATGTCTTGGATCAGGCGCGCAAAGAGCAAAGCAGCAGCCTGCTGCGCAACACCGACTTCAGCCAGACGGAGGTGGCATTTATCTGCGGCTTCAGCGATCTGAGTGCCTTTCATCACGCATTTCAAAGATGGCACCAAATGTCACCGGGTCAGTATCGGGAGCACTAGGGCCTGTTAACAGGCCCTAGGCAACTACCTGCAAGCCCCGAGGCAGACAGGTTTGTTCGGAGTCGCCAATGACGTTGATATAGCGACTTTCCAAATCGGCACAGGCCTGTTTAATTCCTTGAATGGACTCTGGGGCTATAGGTTCCAGCACGGTTACTTTGATATGTGCGGGACGAATCAGCAGTCCACCCTTGGGCATGGCATCCTTTACGTTGTGCAATACGATTGGGACGATGGGCACCTTGGCCCGCTTTGCCAGCAAGAACGCGCCCTGTTTAAATGGCTGGATATCACCCAGTGTACTGCGGGTGCCCTCAGGTGCGATCACCAGTGACTTACCTTGGCGCAGTACCTCCAGAGATTTGTGCAGCACGTCCTTCTGGTTTACGTCACCTCTGTCCACAAAAATGGTATTGGCCTGACGCAATAGCGGACCGACTACAGGCACTTTATTCATCTCGGATTTGCAGTAGGCCACCGCATCTCGTCGCAGAAGATGAGCCAGTACCAGAGTGTCGAGCAGGCTCTGATGATTAAAGACAAATATGGCGGGGCGCTGTTTATGAAGATGCTCTATGCCGTCAATATCGAAATCCAAACCGGCAAGAGTGCAGCCCACGTCACCCACCAGTCGAGTAATACTGTTGGCGGTGCGCGTGCTTTCTACCCCCAAACGCTTACTGATCATGCCCCAGGCGGTCGTGGCTACTAGTGTTTCCAGAGTCAGAGCCGTGCGCACCAGACATTCCACGTTGGGCATGCCGCGGGTGGTAAAGTTGAGAATCGGCCATCCGCGATTCTGGGCCTGAGTCTTTAGATTGTCGGACGGGTTGGTTGCCACCGGGTGCCCGACTCGATTCAGCAGTGGCATATCGTCCTTGGAGTCTGAGTAGAACCAGCTGTTTTTTAAGTTACTACCGTAGCTTTTGGCGATGCGTTGCGCGGCCATCAGTTTGCCTTGACCAAAGCATAGGGGAGCGACCACCTGGCCGGTGAATTCGCCGTTTTGAACTTCGAGGTGAGTGCAACAGATGTCATCGAACCCCAGTACCTTGGCGATGGGCTGTACTTGATAGTCGCTCGCAGCACTGACGATTACCAGCTTATGGCCGGCTGCGCGATGAGCTTCCACCAGCGCTATGGCCTCGCGGTAGAGGCTCTTTGCCAGGGTGTTTTCGTAGGCTTGTTCACCCAGCTCATGGAGAGTTTGTTCAGAGACGCCAGTGAGTGCTTTTGCCAGGCGTCGCACCAGGCGGTCGTAGTTGCTGCTGGAACTGTCCAGGCGGTTCTTGAAAGTATCGAGAATCACTTTGGCCGGTTGTCTCAATTCTCCCTTGCGCAAGCCGAAGCGCGCGGTTTCGAGTGCTATCGCGAGAATTGAGTATCCAGAAATCAACGTGCGATCTAGATCGAAAAACGCGATGCCGGGACGACTGCAAGTGGTGGTTTCAATACTGTGCAAATGTTGTTGTAGCGCGGTCATGGTTATACTCCACAAATCCTTCTGGCGACAATAGGGCTGAGCAAGTTCCTTGCCAGCCTCAAGTGTGGCCCAGAACTGTGTCAGTTTTATCTCAGAAAACCGGTGTTTTTCAGCGATTTACGACCGTCTACTTGTTCCTGGTTTTGGTTTTGCGGAGGTGATTAAAACAGCGTCCGTCACAGGTGTGTGCACTATGAAAGTGCTCGTTTTTTGAGCGTGCGCCACTTTGGTTGTTTATTGAACAGGCGCGTCTCGGTGGCGGCACTTTTAATCGAAGCGGATTTAAGTACAGTAGTCAGCATTGCGAAAAGACTGGGTGACCTTAAATGCTGCGTTGTATCTGGATTGTTGTCTGTTGTGCGTTACTGGCCTGTGGTGAGGCTCCTGAAACTGCCGATGGCAGGGTGGCGTCGAAAGTGGCAGCAGATGAGTCCTCTCAGGAAACGCCACCCTATATTGAGGCTGGAGATTTGGACGCACTGCGCGAGCGTGGAGTATTGCGACTGATCGCCCCTCGATTTGATGGTGCCGACGCCTTACCGCGCGAGGGTATCAGCGTGCAGGCGTATCAGCGTTTGGCCGAGACCTTTGCCGAAGAACTTGGGTTAAATGCCCAGTGGATCTTTGTGGATGACTTTGACGATCTTATTCCTGCGTTGCAGCAAGGACGAGGAGATCTTGTAGTGACCAACCTGGCGGTTACAGATACTCGCTCGCAACAAGTGGCGTTCAGTCGCGCCATCAATCAAGTGGATGAGATTGTTGTGGCGCCAACGGCGGCTGGAATCGAGACTCTGGATGATCTGGCGGGCGTCTCCGTGTCAGTGCCCCAGGGAACGTCTTACGTGAGTTCTCTGCAAAAGCTCTTACAGAACAACCCGGAGCAGTTTGAACTGTCGCTTCTGCCATCCAGCAGCAGCGATGCCGATGTGCTGGATGCTTTGGAGTCTGGAGAGGTGGCGGCTTCGGTGCTCGACAGTGATATTGCTCGACAGCTTCTGAGTCAGTACCCGGGATTGAGCGCAGGGCCAATTGTCAAACGTCACAGATCCATTGCCTGGGCAGTGAGGTCTGACAGCGTTCAGTTACTACAAGGGCTCAATCAGTTTCTGGTATCACACCACTTGAGTCAGTCGGCTCGCGTGGTAGAAAAACGCGATTGGTCGGCCATCAAACGCAGTGGCCGATTGCGTGTACTGACGCTCAACAATCCCGCCAGTTATTTTATGTGGCGTGGTGATTTGATGGGTTTTGATTACGACTTGATTCGTCAGTTTGCCCATCAACAGGATCTGGAGTTGGCGGTTGTTATGAAACCATCCATAGAGGCTTTGTTTGACGCGCTAAGGCAGGGGGAGGGAGATGTCATTGCCGCTTCCATCTCTGCCAGCGATAAACGTCGCTCACAGGGATTGAAATTTTCCAAGGCTTACCTAAAGGTGGATGAAATTCTGGTGGCGCGCACCGGTGCCTTGCAAGTGTCTTCTCTAGAGCAGCTCGAAGGCAAGCGATTGGGGGTGAATCCCGAAACGGTATTCTATGATCGCATGCAGCAATGGCAGCAGAGTATCAATTTAGATGTGCTGGAATACCCAGGACTTGCGACCGAGCAGCTGCTGGACAAATTGCGTGATGGAGAATTTGACGCAACCCTTGCGGACAGTCATTTGTTGGCTATAGAAACTGCGCATGACAGTGACTTGGCTGAAGTTCTTACTCTGGAAAAGGGGGGAGATATTGCCTGGGTGGTTAGGCCCGAGCAGAAGCAGTTGTTGGATCGGTTGAATGGATTTATCAGCAAAGAATACCGCGGCCTGTTTTACAACGTCACCTACAACAAGTACTTCAAGAACAAACGCAATATTCGCAAGCACTCTGAACGTCGGGTAGAACCTGGCCAGGCATTGTCACCCTTCGACAACATCGTAAAGCCATTGGCAAAAGATTACGGCATGGACTGGCGCCTGGTGATTTCCCAGATGTATCAGGAGAGCCGCTTCGATCCAGCCGCTGAATCATTTGCAGGGGCCCTGGGGCTAATGCAGGTGCTGCCTCGTACCGGCAAGGAAATGGGGTATACGCGTCTTTCCCAGCCTGAACAGGGAATCAAAGCGGGACTGGCCTATATGAATTGGCTCAAAGACCGCTTCCCGGGTGAGATGGAGTTTCAGGAACGAATATATTTTACGCTGGCCGCCTACAACGCTGGGGCAGGACATGTACGTGACGCCAGGCGTCTGGCAAAGCAGTTGGGTTTGGATCCCAACCGTTGGTTTGAGCATACTGAAAAAGCCATGCTGTTATTGTCGCAGCGTAAGTATCACAAGAATGCTCGCTTCGGTTATGTGCGTGGCAGCGAACCGGTGCGCTATGTGCGGGAGATTCGCGATCGCTATCTCAGTTACATTGCTGTGGCTGGCGTGGATCGTTAACAGGCCCCGAGAGAGGTGAATTCCATGATGAGGTTCGTGTTAGTTGTAACAGCCGTTGCCTTGGTATCGGCTCCAGCGCTTTCCGAGGTTGTCGATGATCGCGACAACTTCGAATCACTGTGCCAGAGCTGTCACGTGGCACAGGGGCGACCCGCTGTGGCGCCTCCGGCATTTGCTGTGGCCCATCACGTGAAAGCGGAGGTTTCTGAACGCCAGGCATTTATTGAGTGGGTATTGCACTGGGTACAGAGCCCGGATGTGGAACGGTCCATGATGCCTGGTGCCGTCAGACGTTTTGGGCTTATGCCGCGATTGAACTATCGAGAGGGTCAGATTCGCTCCGCGGCGGCCTATCTCTACGACAATCCATGGCAGCGTCCGGCTTGGTTTGAGCAGCATTATCGCGAAGAGCACGGGCGCGCGCCTGAGTGAGATCTTGAATTGTCGAACAATCTACGCAGTGCAGCGCTGCGGTGATGAGAATAAGAGAATTTGTGATAGCTTGGGATCACTGATGTTGAAACATGAAGGAGTGCTTGGATGACTCACATGACAGGTAGTTGTGAATGCGGTGCGGCCAGTTTTAAGGTGTCTGCGATGCCGCTGGCGCGGGCGTATTGTCACTGCACGATCTGCCAGGAGTTTAATAAGGCTGATTACGCCGATGTTTCAGTTTTTCTTTCAAGGGATGTCACCCTGGAAGATCCCGCCACTGTGGCAATGAAGTCTTACAAGAAAACGCCTCCTTCGGTACAGCGGGGCAAGTGCCGCAAGTGCGACAAACCGGCATTGGAATATCTGGATATGCCTCTATTACCCGGGCTGACCATTATCCCCAGCGCTAATACTGCTGCGACCCTGCCCGAGCCGTGCATGCATATCTTCTATCACCGGCGCAAACGCGACATTCAGGATGATCTCCCCAAGCATAGCGGTTTTATCAAAAGCCAGTGGTGTTTTGCAAAACAGTTATTGCCGGGCATTGTTCGAGTCTAATAGGTGCTCGTAATTGCGATCCGAAATTGCTGGGCTTGCGGCGGTTGATTAGAATACGCACCCCATCCAATGAGTGAGTGACAAGGGCGTGGAAAACCAACTGGCCTATAAATTCGACGACGCGCAAACCGCCGATCGTTTCCTTAATCGCTTGAAAAGTGGTTCCGTGAAAGGTGTTCGAGCCAAACGCTTTAAGGGTTCCACAAGTATTCTTGCGACCTACGTCATCGAAAGCAGCGATGGCTTTGATCGCACCTGTCAGGAGTTGGACGATCTGGCCGCGACCATGGGTGGTAGCGAGATTTCTATTGGTTAGGAGTGCGTAGTTTGGGAATGCATAGTTTAGGAGTGCATATGAACAGCGAGTTTAAGGAGTTTCTTGAGCGACTGCCGCTGCCAGCGCAATCATTGAACGAAGCTGAGTTTATCGAGGAAGCGTTGCAGTTATTGTGGATGCCTCTGTCGCTCTATCTTGAAAAAGAAGGCCGGCTTGAGCCCGACTCGGTGATGGAGTTTGGTGATGCACTATCTGCAGCGTGCCGATTGAATGATCCCGAGACAGGGCGTCATTTCTGGGGTGCTCTACAGGCGTTTCAATCCGGGTCCCTGCTAAAGTTCGTTAATGTGCTCGAGCGTTTACAGCAGTATCCGGGTTCTCAGGTTTTTCCCATCAACAATATTCGGCACAAACGCCGCGTACGTCTTTATCTGGCTTTAGCACTTAGCTGGGAGCACCTGCGTTATCTTGCAGGTAAAGATGATGACTACAGCCCCAGTGGTGACATCCTTCAAAAGTATGGTGTGGATCTGGACGATCACGAACATTGATGCTGGCAACAGGTCCTAGGGCCTGTTGACACTAATTCTGATGTTTCTGTTGCGTCTCAAATCGAGCCAATCTAGGCGCGAGGAATGAGTTTAGTGGTTCTAAATGAATGACGAGCAACAACGAGTGGCGCGATTTGAGGCGCAACCCGAAGGGCTGGACCTGTTTTCGCCCTAAGCTGTATTGGAATTCGCTTATTTAGAATGACCAGATGGCGCTCACGCCGCCTTATGTTGAGCGAAAATACTCTCCAGCAGAAGCATTAGAATTAGTGTTAGCAGGTCCTATTAGTTCAGCTCTGGTCAAGTGAGATCAAAATACGCTCTGCGGTTTCGAGTGGTACTTCCTGTCATTGCTTTTTGTTTCGGATTCCATAACAGTTTTCAGCCTTTGTCTGAGTGTGTTGCCAGGACCTGTTAACACAAAATAATAAAAAGTGAGGTTGCCATGATTAATCAAAAAATTGCCAATGACCTGCGGATAGATCCCAGAATCAGAGAATTTCTTCAGGCGCACAATCCAGTCGCTATGGGTGACGTCGCCAGCCGTGAGGAATTACTGACGCACGCCAATCTTCCGGAAGTTCAGTCTCTAATGGCATTGGTTGATGGCTTTATGGGAGCGCTGGGCAATGAATCCGTAGCGCCTCATGATGGTCTGAAAACGGAAACACTGACCTTTGAATCTCAACCGGATGGCAACTCGGTAAAAATACAGTACATCCGCCCGGATACCGATGAAGTGTTACCTTGCGTGTACTATATTCACGGCGGCGGCATGATGTTGTTTTCCTGTTTCTACGAAAACTATGCAGCCTGGGGGCGCATGCTGGCCGCACAGGGGGTCGCGGTAGCCATGGTTGATTTTCGCAACAGCCTTTACCCTTCTTCTGCTGAAGAGGTAGCGCCATTTCCGGCGGGGTTGAATGATTGCGTTTCCGGATTGCGTTGGTTACATGCCAATGCCGCAAGTTTAAATGTCGATCCCCAGCGTGTGATTGTTTCCGGCGAAAGTGGCGGCGGTAATCTGGCGATTGCGACGGCATTGACCCTGAAGCAAGAGAACTCGTTGGAGCTGATTAAAGGGGTTTACGCATTGTGCCCTTTTATTGCCGGTGAATATCCGTTGGAAAAGAATCCATCATCGTCGGAGTTTAATGGCGTCGTACTCGAATTGTTCAATAACTCATTTCGAATGGCCTATGGCATTGACGCGTTTGAGTCAGCCAACCCTCTCGCTTGGCCCGGATTTGCAACTGAGGATGATGTGCGTGGATTACCGCCGGTGGTGATCAGTGTCAACGAATGTGATCCACTGCGGGACGAAGGCATTAACTTCTATCGATTGTTGATGAATAGCGGCGTCAGCGCGCGTTGTCGTCAAGTGATGGGCACCGTTCACGCGGTTGAGATTATGCCGGTGATTTGTCCTGAAATTAGTCGTGATACGGCCCGGGATCTTGCGGGCTTTTGTCGTGACGATTAATAGAATGGAATTTTGGAGAGTATGAAGAGTGGTCGGAGTAGCTAAACTACTCCGACCCTTTGTTTTATGCGCGCAGGGTAGTGTTTAGAGGGCGGCGATTTTAGCCACTTGTTCTTCCAGCTTACTCAGTGCTGATTGCATCTCGGTCAGCTTATCGCGCTCTTTCTGAACCACCGCTTCCGGTGCTTTATCCACAAACTTCGGATTGTTCAGCTTACCTTCTACTCGCTGGGCATCCTTCTTGATCTTGTCGATCTCTTTGTTGAGGCGAGCGGTTTCAGCGTCCTTATCGATCAGGCCGGCCATGGGTACCAGAATTTCCATCTCGCCCACTAAACCAGTGGCTGACATAGGTGCTTCGTCGCCAGGGTTAAGCCAGGTGATGGATTCCAGGCTGGCCAGTTTTTGCAGGAACTGAGTATTCGCTTCAAGGCAGCGCTGATCGTTGTCAGAGCCATTGGCGAAGTACAGCGGAATATTCTTGGCTGGGGAGATATTCATTTCGCCGCGAATATTACGTACACCTTCAATAACGCCTTTGAGCCATTCCACATCGGCCATGGCCTGCTCGTCGATCAGGCTGTCGTCGCAGATGGGCATGGCCGCCAGCATAATGGTATCGCCCTTACCTTGTTGAGAAGAGACGCCCGCGAGGTCCTTAACACGCTGCCAGATTTCCTCAGTGATAAATGGCATCAGTGGGTGAGCCAGGCGCAGAGTGGTTTCCAGCACGCGGACCATGGTGCGGCGAGTCCCCTTCTTCTGGGCAGCACTGAAATCATCGCTATTGAGTACCGGCTTGGACAGCTCCAGATACCAGGAGCAGTACTCGTTCCAGATAAAGTCGTAGAGGGCCTGAGAGGCCAGATCGAAGCGGTAGGATTCAATACCATCGGCAACGGCTTTTTCGGCCTGTTGCAGCTTGGAGATAATCCAGCGGTCGGCTACGGACAGCTCGTAATCTTCACTGCCATCTTGGCCACAATCTTGAGCTTCAATACGGTTGCCTTGCTCGTCCTGCACTTCGCAGTTCATCAGTACATAGCGCGAGGCGTTCCAGATCTTGTTGCAGAAATTGCGGAAGCCTTCGATACGACCCACATCAAAGTTGATGTCGCGGCCGGTGGAGGCCAGTGAGTAGTAGGTGTAGCGCAGGGCGTCGGTACCGTAGGGAGTAAAACCGTCCGGGAAGTCCTTGCGGGTTTGCTTTTCAATTTTTTCACGCATGCGCGGTTGCATCAGACCCGCAGTGCGCTTCTGTACCAGAGATTCCAGGTCGATACCGTCGATCAAGTCGATAGGGTCGATAACGTTCCCCTTGGACTTGGACATCTTCTGACCGTGGTTGTCGCGCACCAGACCGTGTACGTACACTGTGCTGAACGGTACTTCTTTTTTGAAGTGCAGGGTCAGCATGATCATTCGCGCTACCCAGAAGAAGATAATGTCGAAACCGGTCACCAGCACATTGGTGGGGTGGAAGGTTTTGAGCATCTCGGTTTGCTCGGGCCAGCCCAGAGTACCGAAGGTCCAAAGACCCGAGGAGAACCAGGTATCCAGTACATCGTCGTCCTGTTTCAGGGCGATGCCGGCGGGGATATTGTGCTTCTCGCGTACTTCTTCTTCGCTGCGACCTACGTAAGGGGTGCCTTCCTCGTCGTACCAGGCGGGGATGCGGTGGCCCCACCAAAGCTGACGAGAGATACACCAGTCCTGAATGTCGCGCATCCAGGAGAAATACATGTTTTCGTACTGCTTGGGTACAAATTCGATATCGCCGTCTTCTACGGCTTTGATGGCCTCGTCCGCCAGGGGCTGAGTTTTCACGTACCACTGGTTGGTCAGGTAAGGTTCAATTACCACGCCGGTGCGGTCGCCGCGGGGCACTTTCAACTTGTGGGGATCGATCTTCTCCAGCAGGCCAAGCGCGTCGAAATCTTCAACGATGACTTTACGGGCATCAAAGCGATCCATACCGCGGTATTTTTCAGGCGCGATATTATTGATTTGGGCGTCGTCGGTGAGGATGTTGATCATCTCCAGACCGTGGCGCTGTCCCATTTCATAATCGTTAAAATCGTGAGCTGGAGTGATTTTTACGCAACCAGTTCCAAACTCTTTATCGACGTAGTCGTCGGCAATAATGGGGATCTCACGGCCAACCAGCGGCAGGGTGATGGTTTTGCCAATCAGATCTTGGTAGCGCTCATCGTCCGGGTGAACGGCAACGGCGGTATCGCCCAGCATGGTCTCAGGGCGGGTGGTCGCAACCACCAAATGGCCGGAACCGTCGGTTAGCGGGTAGCGGAAGTGCCACAAGTGGCCGTCTTCTTCTTCGGAGATAACTTCCAGATCGGATACGGCGGTGTGCAGTTTCGGGTCCCAGTTCACCAGACGCTGGCCGCGGTAGATCAGACCGTCGTCGTAGAGCTGAATAAACACTTCTTGTACGGCTTTGTAGAAACCGTCGTCCATGGTGAAGCGCTCGCGGCTCCAGTCGGGACTTGCGCCCAAACGACGCAGCTGCTGGGTGATGGTGCCGCCGGATTCTTCTTTCCATTCCCAGACTTTTTCAATGAACTTCTCGCGCCCCAGATCGTGACGTGAGATGCCTTGCGCGTCCAGTTGACGCTCAACCACCATTTGTGTGGCGATACCGGCGTGGTCGGTACCCACTTGCCACAGGGTGTTGTCTCCCAGCATGCGGTGGTAGCGGATCAGGGCATCCATAATGGATTCCTGAAAGCCGTGACCCATGTGCAGACTACCGGTGACGTTCGGCGGTGGAATCATAATGCAATAGGGATTGCCTTCGCCGGAGGGCTTGAAATAGCCGTTGTTTTCCCAGGTCTCATACCAGTTCTTTTCAATGGACTGGGGTTGGTAGGTCTTTTCCATAGTCGATCGTGTACCGCTGTATTGGGTGAGTTAGGGGGTGGCGAGGATTGTCGTGTGCCTGCCAGGGCTTTCGCGCACCAAAAGCCGGCCATTATACATGTTGATACGGGGTGGGATGAAGGGGTTAGTGGGCCTTGTTGGTGTTTGTTGTATATTCTCGAAATGCTGGTCGTAAAGCTTGATCGCGCGTGGCGAGACCGCAGTCCAGAGGAATTTGGCACACCCTGCCCAGAGTCTGAACGAATTGCCGCTCATTGCGTTTTGGATATATGTTGGGTGGTCTGAGTTTTAATTTCTGAGTTTTAATTAAAGCAGGCTCTTCTGCTAGAATCCCGCTTTTGATCTTGCTCACGAGAATGCAACTATGACGTCCACCAGTTCGCTCAAAGATACGGTACTCGCCGTCAATGATGACCTGCCCATCCGCACCGACAAGCCCGTACACAGCGGTAAGGTGCGCTCGGTGTACTGGTTGACGCAAGCCGACAGCCGTCGTTTGATTGAGGAGAAGGGCTACGATGTCGCATCGGACGCTCCTCTGGCAATTATGGTGATCAGTGACCGTATTTCAGCTTTCGACTGCATCTGGAGCGGCGAGGGTGGTGTGAAAGGTGTGCCAGGCAAGGGCGCGGCGCTAAATGCCATCTCCAATCATTGGTTTAAGCTGTTTCGTGAGAAGGGGTTGGCCGACAGTCATATCCTCGATATCCCTCACCCCTTTGTCTGGATTGTGCAGAAGGCCAAGCCAGTTATGATCGAAGCCATCTGTCGTCAGTACATTACCGGTTCCATGTGGCGAGCTTATTCCAAGGGAGAGCGTGAATTCTGTGGCATTGAAATCGCCGATGGATTGGAGAAAGACCAAAAGCTGCCGCAATTGCTGATCACGCCGTCCACCAAGGGTATTCTCCAGGGTATTCCCGGCGTGCCGGAAGTGGATGACGTTAACATCACGCGTCAAAATATCGAGGATAACTTTGCCGCATTCAATTTCCGCAGTGCAGAAGATATCGACGGTTATGAACGTCTTCTGAAAGAGGGCTTTGATGTGATCAGCAGAGAATTGGCGAAACTCGATCAGATCTTTGTGGATACCAAATTCGAGTTTGGCTTTGTGACTGACAAGGCAGGCAAAGAAAAGCTGATCTACATGGACGAGGTAGGAACGCCGGATTCTTCACGTATATGGGATGGTCCCAGCTATCGCGATGGCAAGATTGTGGAGAACTCCAAAGAGGGCTTCCGACAGTTTCTCCTTAACCACTTCGAAGATCCCGACATTCTGCTCAACAAGGATCGTATGGACGAGCGTTTGGCTTTGGCTCGAGATAACGAGTTGCCTTTGGATGCATTAATGGATATCTCTCGCACCTACACCGGCATCGCGGAAAAGATCACCGGCCAGAAGATCGAGTTATCCGCCAATCCCAAAGCGGAGATCGTCAAGGTGCTGCGCGAGCAATACGATTTGATTGCCGACTAATACGTTGTATTAAGTAGGGGGCGGAGTAAGTAGCTTACTCTGAACCAAGCCGGATTTCTGGTCAGGAGTATAGGCGCGCAGCTTTTTGGCTTCGTCTTCTGGTGTCTGCACGGTGCGGGATTTCATTATTTTGGGTCAGAGCTAAGTAAGGGGTTTTATGACCACGGTTATCTGGCAACTTCTTATAGGTCTCGGTGTGTTTCTGTTCGGAATGCACCAGCTGGAAAATGGCATTAAGTCCCTCAGTGGTGCGGCGCTGCGCCGCTGGATCCCCCGCGCTACCAATACCCCTTTAAGCAGTTCCTTCTGTGGAGTCGCAGTTACCGCCGTACTGCAAAGCAGCTCGATGGTCAGTCTGTTGGTGCTGGCCTTTGCCAGTGCCGGCTTGATCCCGTTGATGAATGCTGTTGGTGTTTTGCTCGGTGCCAATCTGGGTACCACCTTCACAGGCTGGGTGGTGGCTACCCTGGGTTTCAAACTGGATTTGGAGGCCATGGCGATTCCAATGACCGGTGTCGCCGGAGCCTTGGTTGTTATGTCCGAAAAGGCGCCACGCCTGCGTGCCACCGGTGAGACCTTCCTTGGATTAGGGTTGCTACTGTTCGGTTTATCGCTGATGAAAGACAGTGTCGCGGGACTGCCGGAGCAATGGGATATTCGCTCGCTGCAGGGGCTTTCTCCGTGGGTGTATTTCCTCGCCGGCGCTTTGGTGACGGCGCTGATTCAGTCCAGCTCCGCGGCCATGATGATGACGCTGACCGCGCTAAATGCCGAATTGATTGCCTTGCCTGAGGCCATGGCGCTGGTGATTGGTGCAGACCTGGGAACGACCAGTACCACCATCCTTGGCAGTCTCACTGGCAGTACAGTGAAAAAGCAGTTGGCTTTTTCCCACTGTTTCTACAATCTGGTGGTGGATATTGCGGCGTTCCTGATTCTTCTACCCTGGGCCGAAGACATGCTGGCTTGGCTGGAGATCAGCGACCCCCTCTACGGTCTGGTGGCATTCCACAGCATCATGAACTTTATCGGTCTGCTGGTATTCCTGCCGCTGTTGAGGTTCTACAGCCGCTGGATCGAGCATCTGTTTAAAGAACCTGAGGTGGATATCGAGGCGTTGGCCGCCATGCCCGAAGTGATCCCTGAGGCTGCGCTGCCTGTTATGGCGCGCCGAGTGCGAGAGATCTGGGTACTGTATTTCTGCAATGTCATGGCCCAGTTCCAGCTCAAAATTGACGATGTCAGGCTCTCCGGCAATGCTCGGGAGTTGATTGAACCGGAGTTCCACAGTCGCGATTTTATGGCACGCTATGAAGCGATAAAGGGCCTGGAACGCCAGATTTTGCAGTTGAGTGTGGCCCTGCAGCGCCAGCGGCTCGACGAATCACAAAGCCGGCTACTATCAGATCTGCTGAATGTGGCCCGGGCACTTACCTATTCGGCAAAGACTTTAAAGGACATCCAGCATTCCGTGGAGTGGCTGCGGCAGGACGATAGTTCGCTTGCTGAGAGTTTGCTGACGATGGAACGCGAACATCTGATTGTCTTGCAAGAGCAACTCTATGGTTTTGTCACTGAGGTTCGCGAGCAGCAGTTCAGTCTGGAAATGGTGGATGAATTGCACAAAACCTGTGATCAACACCAACAGAGTATGGATGAGTTGGTATATCGAGAAGCGGTACAAGACGATTCTCTGGGAGACCAAGTGTCTTCGCTGTTGAATGTGAGCCGTGAATTGCGCCACGCCGAAAAAGAGTCGTTGCGAGTTATCGCCGCCTGGCAATTGTGCCTGCCTGCGGTGCAGGAAAGCCTGAAGTGAAAGCGCGATTGTTAAAACAAGTGAGTCTGTAGTGAAAGAGCATCTGTTCTATCTGGAGCCCAAACCGGGTTTGAGCCTGCAAGTGCAAATCAAGGAGATGCTGGTCTCCGCTATCCTCGATGGTCATTTGGCTCCTGGTGATCCACTGCCATCCAATCGCAAGTTGGCCCAGACCCTCAATGTGTCGCGCAATACCGTGGTGTTCGTTTACGAAAAGCTACTGGAAGAGGGGTATATCGTTTCGCGCGAGCGCCAGGGGCACTTTGTCGATCCTGATATTGACCTGGCTCAGTTGGCTGCCTCTCCAGAAGTTACGGCGGATGTTCAAGGCGAGACAATCCCGGCTGCAGAGTGGTCCAGCCGTTTTCGTCTGCAACCCCAGGTGCCTAAACATTTGGCGAAGGCCAAGCAATGGCGACACTGTCGTTATTCTTTTATCTATGGTCAATTGGATCCCGAGTTGTTTCCAGTCAGCGAGTGGCGGGAGTGCACACGTCAGGCCACCAGTAATCTGCTGACTCGCGACTGGTTGGGAGACAGCGCCGATGCCGACGATCCCATGTTGATTGAGCAGCTACGCTCGCGCGTGCTGCCTCGGCGGGGTATTCGCTGCAGTGCTGATGAAATATTGGTTACATTGGGGACCCAGCAATCGCTGTATATTTTGGCTCAGCTTCTGGCTGGTCCGGGTGTCAGAGTCGGTTTGGAGAATCCGGGCTATTCCGATGTGCGGCATATTTTTAACCTTACCGGAGCTCTGATTAATCCGTTGTCGATTGACGCAGAGGGTGTGGTAGTCAATGCGTCGTTACAAGACAGCGATTATCTGTTTGTAACCCCAAGCCATCAGGCACCAACCACTGTGACCATGTCGATGGCGCGACGCAAGGCATTGCTTCAGTGCGCCGAGAATCGCGATCAGATCATTATTGAAGATGACTACGAGAACGAAATTAATTTTTTCGGCCCTCCTGCGCCTGCGCTCAAGAGTCTCGATAAAAGTGGCCGTGTAATCTACGTGGGCAGCCTTTCAAAAACCCTGTCGCCGGGTTTGCGAATTGGCTACATGGTGGGGCCGGCGGAATTTATCGCTCAGGCGCGAGCGTTGCGTCATTTAATGTTGCGCCATCCGCCTTCGAACAATCAGCGCACATTGGCGCTGTTTCTGGCCGGTGGTCATCATGACACATTGTTGCGACGTTTAACGGCCACCTATCGTGAGCGCTACGATTGTCTGGTCAAGGCGCTGCAAACTCATCTACCCGAAATGCGCATCTCCAATACTACTGGCGGCAGTTCGCTGTGGCTCGAAGGACCTGAAGATCTGGACACGGAGGCTCTGCAAGAGCGAGCTCTGCAGAACAGTCTGTTTTTTGAGCCGGCCCGGACTCTGTTTTTTGGCGATACCGTAGTCAAGAATTGCTTCCGCCTGGGGTATTCCTCTATCAAGACGGAAGATATCGAGCCGGGAATCAAGCTGCTGGCTGAGCTGATACATAATCCGGATTATCACCACTGAAATAGCGGCTGACAGGCCGGACTAAAGTCTAATTTTATAGCGCGTTTGAATCTTACATGCTGTGCGGTTAGGCCTGTGCGCAGCGGAGGTGAAACCGAGACAACCGCAATGCCAAGGCTTGTCTGCGCGGTATCGGCAACTGATACTGTCCCAAAAATAATAACGACAAAAACAGTATTCACTATGCAAACTTCAACGACGCAAGCGGCTGTGGCAGAAGCCTCAGAACATCAATCGACGCCTGAACATCAGGCCTATCAAAGCAAACACTACCGCTATACGGTGCTGGGATTGTTGACGCTGGTGTACCTGTTCAGCTTTGTGGATCGCCAGATCGTCAATATCCTGGGCAGCTATATCATCGAAGATCTGCAGCTCAGTGACGCACAGTTTGGCGCCCTGACCGGTATTGCCTTCGCTGCAATCTATGTGACGGTAGGTATTCCCGTAGCCAGGGTGGCCGATCGTGGCAATCGTCGCAATGTCGTGGCCATTTCGCTCACCATCTGGAGTTTGATGACCGCGGTCTGTGGCGCTGTGCAGAATTTCTGGCAGCTATTCTTGGCCCGGGCGGGCGTGGGCGTGGGTGAGGCCGGGTGCAGTCCGCCTTCGCATTCAATGATTTCTGATATTTTTCCTGCCAGCGAACGCTCTACGGCTCTGTCTATCTATTCCTTGGGAATCTATGGCGGCGTGCTGGTGGGGTATGTGCTCGGCGGTTATCTCGCGGCCAGTTATGGCTGGCGACTCGCTTTTGTCGCGGTGGGACTGCCGGGTGTTTTGTTAGCGGTTGTCCTACGTATGGTGGTCAAGGAGCCGCCACGGGGAATGGCCGAGGCCAAAACGGTAAGCGATGATTCTCCGGCGTTTATGGAGGCCCTGCGCTTTCTTTGGTCGCGGGCGTCGTTTAAACACATTGCGCTTGGGTGTGCACTACACGCGTTTGTCTCCTATGGTTTAGGCAGTTTTGTGCCCGTGTTCCTGGTGCGCGTGCATCAGATGCCCATTGCGGATATTGGTCTTTGGCTGGGCGTAGTATCGGGTGTGGGTGGCCTGTTAGGTGCTTTTGGTGGCGGCTATCTCGCCGATCGCCTGACTAACCGCAACGGCGACGTGCGCTGGCAATTGTGGATCCCCATGATTTCAACCGTGGTAACTATACCGTTTTACCTGCTGACCTTTTTGGTGATTGAAAACCCTTACTACGTAGTGCTCAGTGCTTTTATACCCTCTGTGGCTGGAGGTATGTATCTGGCGCCCTGTATCTCAATGACCCACGGTTTGGTTGGTCTGCGAATGCGAGCTATGGCATCCGCCATCCTGTTCTTCGTGCTCAACCTGATTGGTCTTGGATTGGGGCCACTGGCGACGGGATTCTTGAGCGATGGACTTAAGCCCTATTTTGGCGCTGAAGGGTTGCGCTACGCCTTGGCACTAATGGTGTTGGTTAATGCCTGGTGTGCACTTCACTACCACTGTGCGGTGAAAACCCTGCGCCAGGATTTGGACCGAGCGCCACAGTAACTGGCGCGCGTCACAGGCTTATTACAGTTCGCCTTTGGAGCCGCCCATGCAGTTGGGGGAGTCTGGTGCCTGTTGCAGCTCTCGCCATTCCTCTGGGGTGTAGGTATGCAGCGCCAGGGCGTGCACTTCACCGGCCAGTTCTTCGCTCAGAACTTGATAGATTTTCTGATGGCGGGCCACCTTGCGGGTGCCACCAAAAGCCTCAGTGGCGATAACTACCTTAAAGTGAGTCTCGGAGTTGGCCGGGACGCTGTGCATATGGCTTTCATTGACCACTTCCATATGAGTGGGTGAAAAGTTCTGCTGAAGTTTGGTTTCGATACTGGTTTGGATGTTCATGGTTCCTGCTCGCGCCAAATTGCGCTTCTATAGTTGTGCGTTCCCGGTGATTTTAGGAGGCTAGAAGGCCTGGCGCGACAAGTTTCTTGCAAAGCGGCGATTTTTTCTTATTTGTGGCCATCGCACGCTTCATCTACTCACTCAGTTTGCTATGATGCGGCGGTTTTTAAATGGCCTGCATCCAGGCTTTTGCTCAGACTCATTTCAGGAATTCAGTCACCATGCTCGATGCCAGCAGTTTGCAACAGCTCACTCAACTTAAAACCGCTATTCGCGCGGAGAAAGACCTCGCCGAGGGCACGGTGCGTGGTACCCAGGGGCGCTTTGGCTTTGTGGTGCTGGATGATGGTCGCGAGGCGTTTCTGGCGCCGGATGAAATGGCCAAGGTTCTGCCGGGTGATCGCGTTGAGGTAAGTTTGAAAGGCAACGACGACCCCAAGAGCAATAAGCTGGATGCCGAGCTGGAAAAACTGATCAAATCTGAAAAGCGCACTTTGGTGGGGCGCTATATCGTTCGTGGCAAGGGGCATTTCTTTGCGGTGGATATGCCGCAGCTGAGTCGTTGGATCTTTATTCCACCGAAATCCCGAGGCAAAGCCAAAGAGGGAGACTATCTGCAGGGGCGCATTCTCAAGCACCCATTTGAAGACGGCAGGGGATTGGCCCGTATTGATGCCATTCTTGGCAGTGACAAAGAAGTGGCCATTGAGCATTTGGTTACCCGTCGCAAGTACACGCTGCCCGACGAATGGAGTGACGCTCAGCAGGCTCAAGCCGAAGCCATTCTGGCTGTGCCATTTGCCGATTCAGATTTAGTGACAAGCAGGACCAGCTTGAGCGATCAGGCCTTTATTACCATTGATTCCGAAAGCACCCGCGACATGGACGATGCCCTGTTCGTCAGAAAGACCGACGCGGGCTGGGAATTGAGTGTCGCCATTGCCGACCCCAGTGCTCTAATCGAAGCTGGCAGTGAGTTGGATAAAGCCGCCTGGGAACGTGCCAATACAGCTTATTTGCCGGGCAAGGCGGTAACCATGTTGCCAGAAGCTCTGGCCAATACCACCTTTTCACTGGTGGCTGGTGAAGCCCGTCCCGCACTGATGTGCCATATGTCCGTAGCCAACAGCGGTGAGGTGACCGAGACTCGTTTTGAAGAGGCGATTGTCACGTCGCATCACAAACTCAGCTACGAGAATGTCGCGGCGTTTCTGGAGCAGGATCAGAGCCATGCCATTCCAGAATCTACTCAGGCTATGGTGCGTGAGTTGTTGGCCTGCGCCCAGGCTTTGAATAATCAGCGTCAACAGCAGCAGCTGTTGATGGAAGATCAGGATGATTATGAGCTGAAGCTCGACGAACAACGTCATATTGAAACTATTGCGCGCTACCGCCGCAATCAAGCGCAGCAGATTGTTGAAGAGTCCATGCTCGCAGCCAACAATGCCGCCGGCCGTCTGTTTGCGGAGTATCAGGGCTCTGGTATTTTCTCTTCCCATCCCGGGTTTCGCGCTGAGCGACTCGAGGGAATCAAGCAGGTGATCGCCGAGGAAACCCCGGAGCTGGCAGGTGTGGACGTGACTACTGCCGATGGCTACAAGCAGGTGGTGCGTGCCTACCAAAACAATGGCGAGAAACGGCACATACTCGCGGCGTTCCGGATGATGCTGCAGGCCGGTGTATTGACCGCTGAGCCGCTGCCGCATTTTGGTTTGGGTATTGATTACTACGCCACTATCACCTCGCCGATTCGTCGCTACAACGATTTGCACAACCACCGCGCGCTCAAGGCTATCCTCAAAGGTGAAACTTGTGCGGCTCCCTCCGAAGAACAACTGCAGGACATGCAGCAGCGCATTGGGCGCACTCGTCAGGCCAGTCGAGATCTGGAAGAGTGGCTGTACTGCTTGTTTATGCAGCAGCACAAGAACGAGACCTTGGCTGCCACCGTTACGCGCGTTACCTCCCAGGGGGTGACTGCACAGGTGGATGCCTGGGGCATCAGTGGTTTTGTGAAGTTGAATCCCAAGGCCTATCAATTCGACCCGGAGCGTATGACTCTGACCGGGGAAGATCAGCAATGGCAGATTGGCAAGTCGGTTGAAGTGCAGGTGGATCGGATTGATCTCGATAAAAAACGCATCAATCTAAAAGTCGTGCAGGCCGACGAGCCAGCTGCAGAGAAAACCGCCGAGTAAACCACTGAATAAGTTATGCAGGATCTACAGCAAGCCTTTATTCGCGTCACTCAGCCGTTCGGTTTGAATGATCAGGACTTGCTGGAAGCTCTGATAGAGTGCTCAAGCATAGAGTTACTCGATAAAGAGCAGCCCCTGGTATCGGCGGGAAATCATCCCTCTCACTATGGTTTCATACTCAAAGGTATGATCCGCTATTACTACACCAGCAGCGATGGTAAAGAGCGCAACAAGAGCTTTTTTACCGAGAATCATGCGGTGGGCTCTCTCAGTGCAATAACCACCGGGCAGCCCAGCCCCTATACCATCGAAGCGCTGGAAGATTCAGAGATCCTGTTGACGCCCATCTCAATCGTCGACGCTTTTCAGGATCGCTTCCCGCAGTTCCGAAGTTTGATGTTTCAAATTACTCAGCAAATGTTTTTGCGCAACGAGCGACGCGAGGCCATGCTGTTGACGCTCAATGCGGAGCAGCGCTATCTCTGGCTGCTGCAGCAGGAGCCAGAGATAGCGCAGCGGGTACCGAAGTATCATCTTGCCAGCTATCTGGGGATGGATGCGGTATCCCTGTCGCGTATCAAGCGCAAGCTTAAGCGAGGCTGATATTGAGGTTCAGCTGCGCTGCTATCTCTTTGCAGGCGGCTTCAACATCATCGGTCATGGCGCTGGTGCTGACCATGAGCTTCAGTTCTCCTGCCAAACTCATCTCACCCCTGACCTCAGTCTCTGCTGTTAATGGGTAACCCAGCAGTGCTTCGCTCACTGCCTCCACGGTACTGCTGATGCGCAGGGTGGGTTTGTGAATTTTGCCGACGGCGGTTTTGGGCATTTCTTCCACCAGCGTTACGCTTTTCGGGCAGGCTGGTCGCTCATCAATATGGGCCATGGCAAACTCGCGCAACTCTTCGGGTGTGGCACTGGCCCCTGTTTTTAACTCCACAAATGCCACGGGCAATTCACCGGCGTAGTGATCGGGCTTGCCTACCGCGGCGGCGATGGCCACTGCGGGGTGCTTTTCGAGGGCGTTTTCGATGACTGCGGGATCAATATTGTGGCCGCTGCGGATGATCAAATCCTTGGCGCGTCCGGTGATAAAAATCTCGCCATCTTTGATATGACCCAAATCACCGGTGCGTAACCAGCCATCTTCCAGGGCGCTTTCGCTGTGGCCCAAATAGCCTTCAAAAACGTTGTTGCCGCGCACGCAGATCTCACCGGTACAATCGGCGGGCTGGCCGTTATTGTCAATGCGCACTTCGAGTCCGGCATTGGGGATACCCGCCGCACCAGGGGTTGGCGGGCGGGTGACATCCGACAGCGCTATGGAGCCCGCTGTTTCTGTCATACCGTAGACCTGATACACCGGCTTGTCCGTCATGGCTTCCAGCGCTGAGACAACTGCCGGAGGGACCATGGCACCACCAGTCATCAAGAAACTCAGTGAGTTCAAATCGGCGCCATTGACGGGTACTTGGGCAAAAGCGCCCATAGAGGTGGGGATACCGCCCATAATATTGATGCCGTAGTGTTCTACCAGTTTCCAGCATTGCTGCACCACTTCCGGGTTGCGCAGTCCGCCCATGGTGGGCAGCAATATTTGACTACCTGCGGCGAAGGAAGCAAGGCTCAGCACCAGAGAGCCCGCCACGTGAAACTGCGGCAAGCCGTTTAAGCGTATTTCACCGGGCTGCGACTGCATTCCCTGATTTACGGCTTTTATGGACGCGACCTGGTTGTGATGCGAGTGCATAGCCAGCTTCGGTGTTCCGGTAGTGCCACCAGTGTGGAAGTAGGCGCAGATGTCAGAGGCGGTCGGTAGCCACTCAGCGGGCAGGGGAGAGGAATCATAGCTGGGCAGTTCAGTCTCATAGTGCGGAACATCGTCGCCGGCTGCAAAACCTACGCTGTAGATCTTTTTCAGCTTCGGCAAGTCCGGCGCAATGGCTTGTACTTTTTCCCAGATGTCGCTAACGGGGTTAGGGCCTAGCGCGAAGATGACTTCGGTTTCGGCTTTCTGCAGCAGGCTGCGCAGCGCGTCTTCATTGAGCAACGGGTTGATGGGGTTGGCGATACCCACTGTTTCGGCAGCCCAGAGAATGAATTGGGTTTCCGGGGTGCTGGGTAACAGGAAAGATACGACGCCGCGATGATCGTCCATCGCTTCACGAAGCAGGCGTGCGGTGCGATTGATATTGGCCAGCAACTCGGTGTAACTGTGGTTGAGATCCTTAATCTCTGGGCTCAGCTGGGTGATATAGGTAATGGCTGTTTGATTGGGATGTTGTTCAGCGCTGCGCTCGATCAGGCTGTATACGGTGTCGTTCATGTGTCGCTCCTGTCAAAGATGGACATATGATGCCCAGCTCTGCGGAGCGCTTCATTAACAAATGCTAAGAGGAGCCTTGCCTCTATGATCTGGCCTCTATATTGAAACCTTTATGCGTGAAACCTTTATGTCGAAGCCGCTATTTGTGAGCTTCAATAACGCTGACGGTCTTGCCAAGGAGGCCGCTCAGGCCCGCGGCTTGCCCCTCGGCGATTGCGTCGTCCATGGATTTTCCCTGGATAATAGCGGCGCGAATGGCGAACAGGGCTCCGACGCGATTACTGGTGGCACAATGCACCAGGGTATTGCCTTGCAACTCTGCGAGTACGGCATCCAGTTCCTGGGCGGCATCGAGACTGATGGCGGGTTCGCCGGCGATAGGCATGGCGATATAGTTCAAACCGGCAGATTGAGCTGCCTGGGCATCGTTGAATTCACTCTGCTCACCGGGCATTCTCATGTTGATGATATTGTCGATTCCTGCCGCTTTAAGCAGAGTCATATCTGCCGGTGTTGGCTGCCCTCCGGTAACAATATTGTCGTAGGGTTGCGCTGCGTAGCCCATGGTCAGTTGTGGAACTTGGGACAGAATATCGCTCATGAATTTTCCTTTTGTCGTTGTTGCTAAATCACCCGTTAATTTCGGGCTGTTGTTTTTATTCTTTTTCTAAGGAGCGTTAGTATGATTCTCCTTGATTGGGGAAAGCAACTGCCAGATGCTTGGTTTAGGTGGAAAAACAGGATTTTTAAGATTTATCTATGACTCTCTATGAATTAATGGTCGCGTTTGTTTTGGTGTTGATTGGTATTGTGGTTTGGCAGAATGCCGGTTTTAGAGACCGCGCTCTGGCTCTCGCCCAACAGTACTGCGAGCACCGGGACGTGCAGTTGCTCGATGAGACCATCAGCCTGCGTGGTATGGGGCTCGGGCGCGATAAGCGCGGCAATTGGGGAATACGTCGTCATTACGAATTTGAATTTACGGCGACCGGTGAGCGTCGTTATCAGGGACAGTTGGTCATGTTGGGGCAGCGTTTAACGGATGTGGATTTGCAGCCACATCAGATTCACTAGGGCCTGTTAACACTAATTCTGATACTTCTGCTGGAGACTATTTTCGCTCCCAGTCAGGCGGTATGAGCGCCATTTAGTTGTTCTAAATAAGCGAATTC
>Ga0256829_1001144_pt1 | contig 22806 bp, 27 predicted proteins | sample 131447metaG_FD_185979 | JGI IMG/M metagenome (GOLD analysis project Ga0256829, IMG submission 185979) | Hydrothermal vent microbial communities from Lau Basin, Pacific Ocean - 131-447 | ecosystem: Environmental > Aquatic > Marine > Hydrothermal vents | place: Pacific Ocean: Lau Basin | collected...
TATGTAGATATTGTATCTCTGAGTCTGATAGATACTCACTAAAGTAAATTACATTTTGAGTAGTTCCTCCTATGTAAGCACCAGTCCTAGAACCTATGTGATAGTCTTTACCAGTGTTATATGGTGCAATTACTTGAATGTCTTGTATGTGCTTACCATCTCCATACACCGACAACACAAGAGTAGCGTAGTCAAACATCACAACAAAGTTTTTATACCCTTCAGAACCTGCTATTACTACATTTTTATATGTTACATTATCATCATAGTACTGCACTACTAAAGGTGATGCAGAGTTTGTTTTAGTAAACCAACAGTTAAACATTAAACTATTAAATATGCCACCATCTATTAACGTGAAAGCTGCTGTCTTTACTGTGTTAGTTATACTACCTGATATATCTATATCTTGGTCTACCCCGTTAAACTTGATTCCTCTACCTGAATACATAGTAGCTTTGTAGTTATGCAATTTTCCATAATCTCTTAAGTATCTATTGCTTGTAAGCGGTTCTACTCCAGTAGTCCACTTGTACTCTATTGCTGGAGGAAGAGGCAAGAGAGAGTTTTGGTACGTTTGGTACTCAATCCCTCTTAAATCAACTACTGACATTACATACTCACTTCTGCCATAGAAGCATCACTGCTACAATAGAAATACCAAGTTGTGTTCGCAGGAATTACTATGCTCGATTCACTTCCAAATCTTCCCCAACCATCTCTAGGGTTTGCAATATCATCATAAGTGCTTTGTGAGTAGTATATTTTACTGCTTGAAGTGTTTTGCAATGTCGTATCTACTGTAGGTGTGTAGCTAAGTTCTGTGCCTTTTGTTAGTCTTATCATCTCTTTTCCTTTGTGTTAAATTTAATTTTTTGTGTGTTGTCGTGCGCTGATGTCATACATTACTCTCCTATACTGCGTTTACAGTGATTGTGTTGTAATTTTTTAAGTATATTGCATAACCATTTATGCTTACCAGTTCTCCCAATGTGGCTACTCACTGTCTCGTCTTGACTGCCATTCAGCCACACAACATTAAGCATCTGGTCTAACGTTAATAAAAACCTAAACCATCTGCTTCGCTTTTGTGCATCCCTCTCGAATTTTGCTATTAAATCTTGTTGTGTCACGTTTATACCCTTACCAAATAATTGCGTCTAGCTCGGCCTGCGCGGTAGTTGCTTTTACTTGTCCTTTTAGGTTTTGCAAGTGGACAAAATTAGCTTGATTTCTCACCAATATAGCACTACTCAACCCCTGCAAATCTGTGTAAGTCATAGCTACTTGCTTGTTAGTTTTATCTACCCAAAAGAAACCACTCGGAACATTTCCAGCACTAAGTACAGATACTATTAAATCTTGACTCTTTTTGTCTGCTTGAAATGTTGTATTCATATAAGCTATATCTAATTGGTTAGCATTACTATATGCTTTCTCAAGCTCCTGTATTTTCTTAGCTTGTAGGTCTGCTAAAGAGTGCATAGGTTCTACAGTACCACCTTTAGCTACATAGTCATTGTACATATCAGTATATTGTCTTCTGATACCGTCTGTTGTACTTACTTGCCCTACTGAGCCATCACTAAATGTAAGTGATACCCAGTTGTTATCTTCTGATTTGTATTTTGCTTTAATTATTGTCATTGCTTTCTCCTCTTAGTATATTTCTGCATCTGACACTAAATGAATACTATAGAGATTACCTGCTGTAAGGCCCAGATTGCTGTCAAATATATAGAACTTATTATGCGAATAACTACTTGGTATTCCAAGGTTAAAGGCGTCATAGCTTACTCCTGATGTGCTATTGTAAATACTGCCTTGTACTCCTGTTACTGGATTATAGACATTTTGTACCCCAGTTATTCTCTGCTCAACAGGCAATAGGAACTGCTGTGTATAGAAATCAACTGTTCCCGTTGCATACAGTTCAATAAAGCCTTTATCAGTGTAGTTTCCAGTCTCAACCATAGTAGTCCAATAATATCTCTGGCACAAACTCAACTCTAAACTATAAGGTCTTCGTTCAAATGTTGTAGCTATAGACCCTTCTTCTAGTTGAAGCTCTGCTATCTCTATGAAATTACCTGCTGTTGCTCCCCAGTTTACACAAGTAGGTGTAGTTATGTAATCACCTGTTTGCCAAGAATTAGTAGTAGAAGTTACATAGACTCCTTGGTTTAAAAAGCCTATTGTAAGTGTAAACCCAACAGCACTATTATTAACAAGTCCCCCACTAAATATATGATTTAAGGGTATGGCTACTTCTACTTTTTGTGGTACATTTGCTGTAGTATAATTAAATGTACTAACATAGCTTTCTATATTATTAAGGTCAGTCCTGTTCCTAAAAGCTATAGGATAGGCACCTGCTACATTTGAGTTGAATACGAATGATAGTGTTACTGTTTTCCCCTGTTTGGCTATTGTATAAAGCGTCCTACCCTCAAAACTGTAGTCGAAGCTATGCCAATACTTATTTGTTGTTAAATCTGTTACGGCAGTATCTACGTTAAACTTAACACAGTTGCTGCCGTTTATCTCTGATTTAGATATAGTAAACTGCCCATCTGAGGTATTACTAGAATATACTCTATCAGCAGTGTGGTAACCAAGAGTGCCAGCTGAATAAGTAAATGAAGTGCCTCTCTGCCATACATCAAAACCTCCATTAATGATTAAGTTTTTTAATCCTACTATTTTATTGTCAACTTCTGTTTTTGAGTATGTAGTGGATTGTGGTGCTGCTGCATTAGCTGTCGCTTCTACCGCAGTAAACCTGGCGTCTATTTCTGCATCATGATAGCCTTGCACCCAAAATGTACTTGTCGGTGTAGGTTCATTTCCCAAATTATCTACGAGTGCGGTATAAAAAGAGCCATTATGATAAACTCCTGATGGCACATTATATTGCGTATTAGCATCCCAATTTCCTTTAAAATTTGCTGTAGCTACTGCACTTGTAGCAGCTTGATTTGCTAATGTTTTTGCAACTACCGCTTCATCCTTAGTTGCTATCACATCATCTTTTGTCTGATTGATCTTATCTACACATTGTTGTAATCCCATTATCTACTCCTTAGCATTTGGTTTCGTAATCATTGTTTGCAAGAACTGTTGCAATGTCATCTAATATTTCTATTGCCATTGTTGTTTTTCTTACTTGTGATGATGAGTTTGATGCTGATACATCACCTACTATCTTTACATTCCACGCTCTTTTTAAACCGAAAAATGGAACCTCTAACGTGAAGCTATTGTTTCCATAGTCCAACTCATTTACATACCACTCTGTAAAAATTCCATACTCCAAATCATCTCTAGCCAACACTTCTACCTTGCCTGTTGGATTAATTATTTTTGACTTACCACCTAAGTAATTTTTCTTTGGTTTAAGAGTTTGATTAAAACCACTAACCAATATGCAAACTAAGCTTTTTGGAAACTCTTTTGGCTCATAACTTACTGTGCAGCTCACTAGACAACCTCCTCGAATTCAAATGATATTGTTTGCGTATCATCAAGTTTATTCTGTTTTGTGCGAGTCTGCATTGACATTCTTTTAAGCCTCCCGATAAGCTGAGTTGCTTGAAACACAGTATTGCTATCTGTGTCTATGTTCGACTTGTTGTCGCTACCGTCTATTGCGATAAGCTCCTGAGCAAATCTTTTATTTATTCGAAGAACCTTGTCGTAATCTGTTAATTGAATATCAAAAGAACCTTTGTGTTGCACAACTCTCTGCCCTTTTATGTGGTCTATGTACCCGCTCACTTCGCTGACTTTATTTTTGTCAAAATTCTTTATATCATTTGAAAACTCTAAGTTTGTAGCACCAACATCTATCCAATTTCCAAACCTAATAAAACCTATCTGTGCTTTTGGAGCAGTAAGCGTTGGTGCGATGTCTATCCAAGCCTCATCCCATTGATTACTAATGACAGTTTGCGGTATGTAGTAAATGATTGTAGATGGCTCAGGAGTTTTGTTACTGATTATAAACGCTGCGTCATATTGAATTGTATTTGCGTAGAGGCTAATAACTTCGCTATGGATAACACTTCCATTGCTCATAAATCTAATCTGAACATTGTCCCCAACAACATTCCCAAGCAATATGCTGCTAACGTCATAAACAGTTCTATCAGGAGGATTTAGTTTCCAAGTTTGTGGCGTAGATGTTGTAACAGCAGAGTATTGCTTATCATCAAACGGCAAATCTGCCGCAAGTGGCTTGTAATAATATAGCTCATGATATGTATTTGTGTAGTAAGTATGTGGAAGCTGCTCCCAAATACCATCGTCAAGTTGCGTTCCGACAATTGTTGTGGACTTTTCACCTTTAACCATAGCAACTTTGCCATTATCCATAACGAATATAAAACCATTGCTTACTATTGGTTTTGGGTGCAGCGTAAAGTTGTACTGATTTAAAATAGTATTATCGGACACCCTTGTCACAGTCACAGTTACATCTTTTGTCCCTATTGCGTCTATTGTAGTTGCGTGAAACTGATAGTTTCTGTCATTAGGACATGGCGTATTGCTTGTGTTTGCATCTATTGTTATTGAGAAAAAATCGCTCCCATCATAATATTCAAACCTATTCATCGTCACAGGGTATGTAAACGCAGCAAAAGCATCTTCCCAGCACCCTCTTCCCACGTTGTCATATTTCTTTTTATATCCAAGCCCGTTTATTACAACAGGATTATCCTGAAAATAAAACAGATAGTCTTGATAATCTGGATACTGCACATCTTCTGATTTATTATAAACTGAGTATATGCCATCGCTTTTCTTTACTAAATCCCCATCAGAGTACGTTGCATTTGGGTCATATAATGGCTCTGTATCAACAACATCTGTGCTTAGTAGAGTTGTTGTTTGTGGTATGTGAAATATCATGCGCCTATCCTTTCTAATCTATCCACTACTTCATCAAGTTTCTCATTTGATGTTTGTATTGCGTTTACTATATCTGTGCGTGTACTATCCTCGACCTGTGCGTCGAGCGTAGCCACATAGCGATTAAACGCAGCTCTAGCTTGTTCGTCTGTTGTCGCTGTTGCTTGTGACTGTTGCAATGCTAAAAGGGCTTTCTCTGATGCACTCATAGTTGATGGAATGACATTGTTTGCTATTGAGTTTGCATAAGCTGTTTTTTGAAGCATAGTAAGTGGACTGTAATTTCCAAGCCAAGCATCGTTAAGTGCTTTTACATTATCACCCATAGACTGAGCGACAAGGTCTATGCTGTCTTTATAGTTTAGTGCAGCTTCAACATTCTTGCCATACTGTTGGCTTAACTCTTTTTCTAGTTTAATCTTCGCAGGTAAATCTTTTTCATTCTCTGACTGGAGTAGATCTATTTGCGCTTTTGTGAGCTTCATACTGTCAATGGTCGTAATGACATCTTTTAAGTATGACTGTAGCGACTGTCCGCCTCTTAGTTTATTAACATCAGCTTGTGCTTGAGCCAGTGCTTTGTTTTTGTAGTAGTTTCCAAATAGCTTATCGTAGTCGTCTTTGAAGCTTTTACCAGCATCGAAAATCGTCTGATATGAGTTTATGACCGACATTGCAAAATCATGTGTAGTTTTTTCAGCTTGATTTATGATGTCTTTGTACTCTTGATTTGTTACACCAAATGCAGAAAGGTCTTTGTTGTCTTTAAGCTTCATCAAAAATTCAATGTATTTTGAAGCGTTTGTTTTGGTTGATTCGTTGATGTTTAACTTACCGTAAGCATCTCCATATCTATAATCTGAATGTTTTGTTTTACTAGCCCAGTCATGTTTACTTAGTTTTTCGTAATATGTTGCATTAACATAGTCACTATATTTTTTAAATAGTGCATTTGTTGCAGAGGCTGTTCCAGTGGAGTCACCTGATAATGTAAGTTTTGCATCCCAGTGGTTATACCAATTCCCACCATGGGCTTTAAATGTGCTGGACGTACCCATTAACCCAAGTGCTTTCAGTGTATCTACTACTGATTGTCTTTTGTACGTCTCTTGCGCTCTTTTGAGTTCATTTGACACGGCAGAGCCGCCATATCCGCTAATAGCCTGAAGCAGTTCGATTTGTCTATCAAGTCTGTCTGTAATAGGTTTGACATTATGTTCGTAGTCTTTTGCTTGTTGGTTGTACTTGCCTTGATACTCTTTGAGTAATTCTGCTGCGCTTTTTGAGTGAGAGTTTTTGTTTAAGCCACTTATTAAATTTTCAACGACTGATATGCCGACACCTGCAGCTATTCCATACAGCCCGCCCATAGACATTAAACCACCCGCTGCCTGTAACGTGCTGCCTCCTGCAACAATGTTTGACGTTGAAGCCTGTATCATCGAAGAGCCGATTGAACTTCCAAGTCCTTTTAATGCTCCCTCGACATCTCCACTTTGGATAGCATCCACAATGCTGTTTGAGATGGAGGAGTTTAGCGTGTCTCCCCATTTTTGGAAAGTAGCTTCTGCTTTTTTACTATTTTTTAGAGAATCCCATCCTGCTTCAAATGATTCTGATTCAAACTCTTTTGATGTTTTGATATACTCTGCGTCTTCTTTTAGCTTCTTTTCTTGTCTTTTTTTGGCAAATTTAAGTCCAGCCTCTATGAGCCCTGCTTCTAGCTTATGCTTCTCATCTATGTTTTTTCTGTATTTTTCTAGTTCTTTATCATTCAGCTTCGCAAGTTCAGAGTAGTACCATTTATCTACAAGCAGTAGAGTTTCTTTGTCACCTTTCGCTTTTTCGTCAAACTGTTTTGCTTTTTCAATTAGCGCATCGTATGGGTTTTGACCTGCTATTTCAAGTTGAAGTTTTTTTCTAAGAGTGAGAATTTTTTTATCGGCTTCTGCAGCGTCCTTAACTCTTTTTACTTTAAGCTGTTCCGACTTAATCATTTCATTATCATAAAGCCTATTTTGTGCTTTTTCATATAACTCATTAATTCTATTAAGTGCCTCTTTATTCCCAGCATATTTTTTAGTTAGACTTTCGTAAGCTTTTTCTAGGTCTGCGAATGGAGTATCAGATTTTATGGTTATTTTTGAGAAAGGGTGCTTTATTTCTTCTATGGCTGCGAAAGAGTCGCTTATCTTTTTGGCAGCTTTTGCGCCATGATCTCCAAGTTTGTCGTACTCTATTATGGATTTCCTATTCTTATCAATTATCTCATTAGTAGTGCTTAAAAACTTTTGTCTCTCATTGCTGTTCATTGACACATAACTTGTAATTTGCCCGAGTTCTATAAAAGCATTTTCAAGCACTACCCCAGTGTTATGTGCTAAGTCAGCGAATACTGAAAACATTGCTATAGATGTCGATGTTTTATCGTTCACACCATCAAGACCATCACTAATGATATTTAAAGTATCCGATACTGGAGTTATCCCACGCACAGCCTCTGCACCAAGAACCTTGAAAAGAACCATTGACTTCTCATAAGTATCTGTTACTCCGTCCACAATCTCTTTACTGTGAATTTTTAAATACTCAGTAAGTTCTAATATTTCAGCCTTTGTATCGTCGAATATTGGCTTACTCATCTCTTTTTGAAGTGTTTGCCATTGACCTTTCATGTTTGCAACTGCTTTGTCAAAAGTCATTATTTTTTCAAGATTTGCGAATGGCTCTAATGCCTGATTTAAAAGATTTGTTAATCCGTTGGTTTGCTTTTTTGCTTCTTTTATAGCAGCGTTCGCAGCAGTAGGGCTCCCAAAAAGGATAAGCGCAAGCTTTGAGTCACGAGACACGTCACCACTCATCAGAGAGCGAATCTCCTCATTTATCATATCCATTGGCATCCCTACCGCACCGCCAAGATTTGACATTCTTTTCGCTATATCTATCATATTGTGGCTAATCTCATTGAAAGATACGCCTAGTGCATCATTTGCACTTAAAGCGTGACCTATTCCTTGTTGGTAAAATCCTACCATCTGATCGAATGTTGCTACTGTGTCATAAGAAGCTGTTTTTAGCTCATCCATTGTTTTAGTAGTCATTTTTTGAGCTATCTGTAGCTTTTCCGCAGAATCTACTTGTCTGCCAGTTGTAGTTATGTCATCCATCTTTGACGCAACAAGAGCAGATAGTCCAAGTGACATACTCTCATATTGCCTTTGTAATTCTATTCCTTGTCCGAAAGTCTCGCCCCATGCTGTCTTTACGGAGTAGTATGCAACCGCTAATGACTCTAGCTGCCGAATATGTCTAATTTCGCTTGTACTTAAACTTCTTCTTACTGCATCTTCTTTTCTTAGAGATGATGATAAAGACTTGCTTGACGTGGATAGTTTTTTATTTTCACCTATCAGTTTTTTTGTGTTTGCTATTTTTTCAGCGTAATATGATTTTTGTTGCTTTATTGCCGATAGTTCAGATTTATATGCAGATATGTTTCGTTTTATATTTTTATATTTTTTAAGTTCACTATTTTCAAGTTCTGTGTTTAGTTTTTTTTGCGCAGAGATTTGTTTATTCACTCTCGCAAGTTCCGCAGACTCTTCTTTGGTAAGCTTTCCATTTTTTATCTGAGCAGACAAAAGCTCTTTCTTTCTATCAATGAATTTGTTTAATGTTTTGTCATTTGCTTTGATTTGATTTTCGTACTGTTCGTACTGCTTTGAAAGTTCTTTTGTGTCTTTTGCCATAGATGCATATACTGCACCTGACATCTCCTCTAGGTTTTTTATCTGCGTTTCAAAGTCTGTTATATCTGCTTTGATTGCATAGACTGTTGAATTTGCCATTTTCCGTACCTTTTAGGAGTGCAGTATATAAACCCTGCTTGTTTCATATTATATAATATAAATTTAATTAAGTCAATTTTTTTTGTCTCTTGCTCTGCTTTGTGATTCTAATATTCCATTTTCAAACATATCAACGGCAAACATATACTTGAATATGTCTATGTTGTACCCTTTTGCAACCTCTGAAAGCTTATGCCTGTCAATTCCCGTTGTAATTGTTTCCATCCCGCCTATTGAAGTAGTGAGGTTTGAGTTTGTGGTCAAAAAACTAAATATCTTGTGAGCCAATCTTGATACTTTTGGAATAAAAACAGCCTCTTTGATCTCATCATCATCAAGCTTTTTAACCTGATTCAGCGTGAGATTTTTTACGGACTCACGTATGACTTGCTTTTGTTCGTCAAAGTACCAAGATTTTATTAGTTTTTTAGGTCTTGACCTAAACTTGTCATAGTAGCATCATAGGCACTTGCTAGTATCTGTTCTTTCACAAGTACCTGCTCCCACTCTGTAAGCCCTTTCTTTTTTAAGCCTGATATTTTCCAAACCAAAGAGTCAAGTTTTTTCTCACTATCTGAGTTATTTCCCGCAACTGCTTCCTCCCATAGTTCTTGTATTTCATCAACTTGTTCAAAGTTTGGCAGGTCGCAGTTTTCAGTACCTTTCGTTTTTTTGAAAGTACCATCTTCATTTCTGACTAGCATTATCTTCTTAGATACTTTATTAAAAAGCTTTGCTATTTCGATTGCGTCAAAATCTGCAATTTTTAAATCTGTACCTTTGAATAGTTCTTTGATAACCTGAGATTTTTTTACTTTATCGCTTCTTAGCATCTCGTAAAGCTTCGGCTCTTCTAACGGATTATCACCTACTTTTTTAAATACTTCTTGTAATTCATCTAACAAGATAATTTCTTTTTTGTCTTTCATAATTTGCTCTCTTTTTTTTATTTTCTCAATTTTTTCAAGTGCTGGGGAATTGAGCAAAAACCCAGCTATCTTAATAAGAAGATAGTGGAGAGATTACCTCGTAAGTAACCGACTTGTTTGCCTCTGTGTCAAATGCATAGATTGGAATATCAAGCATTGTGCTTTTATTCGTCTCAAAAACTTTATCTACCGCATCCATCTCAAAAGTTGGATAGTTGATAGTGATTTTGCATCCGTTTTCTTTTTTGAACTCTATTTTTGCGCTCTGTACTGTGTGTTCTGATGCTCTTTTGTATTTATCAGTATCAAACAAACATTTTATAGAACCAGAGTTCTCAACCTGCCCTAGGTCGCTGATTTTTTCTCTGTTTAGACCATCTTGAACACTTGCGTTATTAGATGTAGTCATTGCAAAATCAGTTGTTTGAGCAGCAGCAACACCGTTTATGTAAACAGTGCATTGGTCGATACTATAGGAGTCATTATCTAATGCCACCTCTGATGCGCCAGATAGTGCAAGCAGGTTTGTAAATGAGCTATCAAGGATGCTGTCCTCTTTCTTCATACCAACCGTATCTACACTTGATTTTAGCGACATAGCTCCGCCATTTAGTGATAATGGCAGGGAGTTAATTCTTAGCCCTAAAAATCTTGTGTAAGAGTCAGTCCCGCCTGTACAAGTGTATCCGTCTGTTGCTTCAACTCCGAATGTATCCAAACAATCAGCTCTTTCTCCAACATACTTTTTAAGTCGTTTTTGGACATACCACACCACACCACCATCTGTTACAGTTGCCCCATTTGAAACACCACTTAAAGATGGCTCTAACGAACCAGAAGTGCCAGCAGTTTTACATACTAATGTATGTGTTCCATCTGAGTGATTTTCCATATCTCCTACTGCGTATGCTGTTGCAGCAGCCCACGATGTAGTGGTAGCGTCTGTTACAGCTGTTGCCTTACCGATACCGTGATGTAATAAAATTGGCGCATTTTCTGTACTCCAAATAAAATCAATATTTCCACCAATATCAAAATTTCCATATGTCTTTCTTGCCGCACCACGACCAGAACCGATTAGCGTATTGACCTCTGATTTTTGAGAAGCTTTTACTCCAAAATTTTCAACTTGTAGCGTATAGCAAGTTGGATTAGTTGGAACAGTCGCCTCGTCTGTTTCTTTAAACAAAAGTAGTTTTTGTAACATCTTTTTTCCTTTTATAAATAATTTTCATTTGAGACACGAAGAGTAACAATCGCTTGTATATCTTCCGCCTCTCCAACCTCTGTGATTAGAATGTTATAGTTTGAAACATATAAGCTTCTATCTCCATCCACCCCAACACACACTAAAGTTTCTTTTATATCTTTTAATGCCTCTAGTGCCAATTCTTCCGCAAAAGAAACCTCTTCAACGTAGTTTATTCCGTTTGCGTCTGTTTTAGGCTCTCCATAGTACAGAGACACTATAAATTGCAATATATAGTCATTATTACTGTTTTCGTCAAACGTAGAGTTGAATTTATGAAATGCGATATATGGAGTTTTCTCCTCTTCATAAAGAATTGATGTATCCATATAAAAATTCAACTCCTCTCCGATAAGAGAAAGAGATTTGTTTTTAAAATCAATGCTGTTTTTTAGCGATGATGTTATTACAGATTGGATAGCGGATAAACTATGCAAATTTCACCTCTCTTACGTGTACGTTAGCCCTATCAACTGCCCGTCCTAATATTTTAGAGTATGTGTTCGTCATTGCATCCTCGATCGCAGATTTGCTTGATGCATATCCTTTTTCCATAAACTTGTACCCAACATATCTAGCATTACTAAATCTTTGAGCAGAAGCATCGCTGCCATTTCTCGTGTAGTATTCGTTTATTTCACCGCTGTTCAGCTTGTTTAAGATTGCTTGTGTCGCTTTTGATATGCCTTTAAGCTTAATACTTCCTGATGGTTTTCCGTCACGGTACATTACCATATTTGCATCCCTGTGCGCTCCGCCAACTACAACTGTTGTGGATTTATTTCCCATATAGGATGTGATAAAGTTTGACATAGAGTCAGGATTTGCCATCCCACCTTTACTTGACTTTCTCAGCCCAAGTTCTCGGAGGTCTTTTCTTTTCCATATCCTATGCTTCCCATTAACCCATTCCTGTTCCCAATGGTGCGAAGACCGCTTCATTTCATTTCTTGCGTTCTTTCTCAGAATATCGCCAGCAATACTCAAAGCCTCACGAGCAGAGCCATAGTTAAGCTTTACAATTTCATCAAGCATCGGAGTAACACCATCAAAAATGTTTAATTTTATAGATGTACTCATTTTGTTCTCCTTGCGCTTCTGTTTCCGCTATGGTGTCTGTTCCCACTACACACTAGGTCGTAGATATAGTTCCCTCTAAACCACAGTACGTAAAATTTACTTCCATTGTAAGTTATCTTGTCTCCACGTTTAGGCGTTACCCCTTTTGTGTCAACACTCAAAAAGCTAATTTGATCGTCTATGGTTTCAATATCAGAGTTTCCTTTTTCAACTCTAAAATCTCCATTAGAAACAAACGCATTAGTGTCAAACGCACTTGCAGCATCTACAGGAAAATATGAGATTGACTCCCCAAATCCTTTAGAGTCGTTCACTTGCAACAATTCTAAATCTTTTGCGAAGTAATTTAATCCCACTACTTTTCCTTATTCTCTTTAACGCATTTTTGGTTTTCTTTTAAATCAAAAAAGATTGACTCGCTCACATTAAGCTTTTCGCCTTTTTTGATAGCCTTGCCATTAACAATACCATCTTTCGTAAAAATGACTTTTTTCATACTATTTGCCTTTTTTTAAGGTGGCAATCTCTTTTGTAAGTTTTTCAACATCAGCCGTAAGTTTTTCATTTTCAGAAACGAGTTTTTCATTTTCAGAAACGAGTTTTTCATTTTCAGCCAGAAGTTCTTTTGCATCTTTAGACACCTTTAAATTTACTTCTTTTGCTAACCCCTCTTCAATAAGAGACTCAGCCACTTTTTTAGAGATACATCCTTTTCCATTCCCTACTTCTACGATTTCCCCATAAGAGAAACCGCCTGTGATACAGTCAAGTTGAATTTTCATAACTTACTCCTTACGCTACAAGTGTTGCTTTAATAGAGATAAAAGCTTTTGGCTGATTCATTGTAGGAAGTGGGCTTGAGCGGTAGTATCTTTTGATACCAGCAGGGTCTTTTTTGATTTCACCATCAATCCACTCTTTTCCGACAAAACCTACAATCTCAACATTCGCACCATCGCCTTGTGCTACAGGAATATTCCCGTATTGGATTTGAGCATTTTCTTGATTGTAGCGTTTGAAGCCAACCGCATAGTTTTTATCAAGGTAGTAAACATCTGCACTACCGTCATTGTATTGATCGATGTCTGCATAGATTTCAAGAGCTTTTCCGTACACACCTAGAGTAGTACCGATAAACAAGAAAGTATCTGTTGATTTTGCAGCTTTTTCCTCTTTTGTTGCAATACTAAAGTTTGCACTATTCCCACTTGATGAGTTGTCGTTTGTAAGTGTATTTGGATTTGTGATGAACGCTTTGTTTGCTTCAAAACCAAGCACAAAAGTATCTGCCCCATACGCACCCATATTAAGGGCTGCCAACTCAAGTTGTTCCACAGGATTTGCAGAAGTAGATTTCCATTGGTATTGTCCGTCTGTAGAGTTATCATTAACAACTTTATTTGTGAGACCATAGTCAATTTCATCTGTTTTTCCATCAGCAGCAGACACAACAACTTTACCAGAAGTTAGTACATCATACGCAGATTTTTTTACAAGTCTCTCGCCACGTTTTTTAAGTTTACCAAAACCTTTTGCATCTTCTTCAATAGCCATCTGTTCCACAGCAGAGATACCTTTTAGTGAACCATCAACTGTCTCACCGATACGTTTTTTATTAAGATTAATCGGAGCATCAACAATGCTTTCATTGATTTGCATAGGATTTACTGTAACAGTTTTAAACCCGTCTTTAGATACTATATTTGATTGCTTTAAAAAACTTCCTTTTAATGCAATATCAGCACCACCATCATACACATCAAACTCTACCTTTTGAGAGTCGTGTTCATACTCTACAGGAAACGCCATATCAAGGATTTTTCTATCCACCGTTTTCATCATTGCAACTACTGCAACTACGCTTGTTTTTACTGCCATTTTCTTACTCCTAGTCCATCAAGAAGATGCTTTTTGCATCTAGTGCGTCTCTTACTTCTGCATCTGTTCCATCAAAGAAATTAACCTCTGATGCTTTAATATCTGCATCTCTGTAAGCCAAACCAACAACATCGCCAGCACTCGCATCAACATCCTCTACCATTACTGTGTATGGAACTTTCCCTGTTGCAAATGGAACTACTTTTGTAGTAGCCGTATCATCGAATCTCACTAAGTCGCCACGACTTACTGTGTTTCCTGCCAATACTGTAACTTTTTTTACTTTTCTAACCTCGACATCTAAATTGTCGATTGATTCAACTGTCGTTACTAAAGCCATAAATTACTCCTTATACGCTTAGTTTTTTAGCGATTGCTGCCGCTAATTCTGTATCGGAAACTCTTGCATCTGCTTCCAAGTCTCCTTGAGGTGATGCGCCACCTGATTTGATAGCATCTAGTGCCACAATACCAGCTTCGCCAACTGTCTCTTTCTCCATCATTGCCATAGCTGTCTCTTTTGAAACGCCATGCTCATAAGCCATTGCCACAATGCTTTTTAAAGTTGCTACTTTTTCAGCACCAGCTTCGCCTAATGCAGATAATTTCGCAGTAAGTTCTGCTTTCTCATCTGTTAGCTTCCCAAGTGATGCAGTAGCCTCGTCTAATTTAGCTTGAACAGCATCTAAATCTTCCTGAGTGATTGCAGTTTCTTGCATATCTTCTCCTTGTAAATTTGATTTTTCTATTTTGTAGGCTACGTTACCAGTGGGCATAGATGCCACGCTTTGAGATAAAATATCTTTAAAAGTAGTTATCCCGTTGATAAAGCCCGCTTGGAGTGCGTCTTTTGCAAAGATTACATCTCCATTATTAAAAACTGATTTTATTTTCTCTGCATCAAAGCCTGTGTTCGCTTCAACCCTTGCGTAGAAAATAGCCTCATATTCATCAATAGTGCGCTTTATCTTCGCTTCGCAGTCTCCATTCAGCCCACAAGATTTATTGTCGGCATTTTTTGACACTATCGTTACTGTTTTGCTTTCCTCATCACTTTTTAGGAATGTAACTATCACACCAATAGATCCTAACTGTGTTGGTTCAGTTGCATATACTTCATCGGCAGCAGTAAACGCCCAAATCCCAGCACTTGCACCTAAATTTTCATACAGAGTGATTGTTTTTTTGCTTGAATTGGAGATACGTGTTTGCACCTCATCTACGCCTGCTACTGCTCCGCCTGCCGTATCTACTCTAAATAAGATAGTGTCCACTTTGCTGTCGCTCTCTGCGCTATCAATTGCTTTCACTATTTTTTCGTATGAAGCTACACTCATACATAGTCCACTCATATCACGTTTATACATTGCACCATCAATAGAAATAACAGCTACGTTTTCAACTACTTCATACTCTACTGAGTTATTTGCCACATTTTCTACTCTTGCCACATCGCCTGCGTTTAGAACACTAACTACGTTTTCCATAGCTTTTGGCAAGACTGCAAAAGGCTGTGAGCTAAGTTCAGCTTTAATATAGTCGCCTCTCATTATTTACCCTCCTGTGTAGGTATTTCAATGCCTGCTTTCGCATACATCTCTTTTCTCAATTTTAGTTTCTCTATCTCGTCCTCTATCTCTTCTCGATAAACGTCTTCGATGTTACGACCACGCTTAGAGACAATCTCTCTTTTTGAGTGTGTACCATTATCAATATTTTTTGCATTTGCCGCAGCAGTTTTCATTGGTTCTATATCAATTTCGCTTACTCTCATAAAGTCGAATTTATGGTATTTTGATGGATTTGTGAAATAACCGTCTATGTTTATATGCCCTGCTGTAACGCCAACCTTGACTACGTTTTTAAGTATAGGCAGCATTACTTTTTTACTAAGATTATCAAACTCAATGCTCCAATTAATTTGAGCAAGTGCGAGCATAGCTTTTATTGCAGAGTAATTTGATTTTGATGGATCTTGGTACACTATTTGAGAACTTAACCCCTGTGATGAAGACACTTTTAGCTGAGAGTTGTTTGTCAATGCTGTATAAATCGAGTCGGTGTTGTTTGAGTCTAATACTATTTCATCATCTCTTGGAATTGGAGTAAGCCCCTGCGGTTTTACAGCTTGCTCACTAATCCTTTTCATTAGCTTTGCGATATTGTCGTTTTTAGCTTTTGAGTCTTGTGTTTGTCGGGCTATCTTCATAATATCATCATACAATGAAGTTTTCCAATATCTGCCAGCTTTGCTTTTGTCTATTGCCGACTTCAGCTCTGCATCGCTGTATTGCTCAAGATTGTCAATAGACGGCAATATTGTTGATAGCTTAGAAACCGCTGTATATTGAGAAAGGCTTATCCATACAGGAGAATAATATATCAACTCTGACTTATCAACAAGTCTCGATATGCTTCTAGTTTGGTCGGTAAATAAATAAATGCCCGTTATTCTGCCGTACTTGTCTTTTTTTATACCGTTTAGAACATTTGTCTTTTTAAGGTTTTTTGAGGTGTCTATCATCCCAACTTCTATAAGTTCAAACCGATAAGGTATATCCCACTCTGAATTAAAGTGGTGTCTCACTAAGAAACCTCCGTCTTTATCGGTAAATTCCACCATTGAACGCCAAGCCTCGTCAAGATGCCACCTTCCAGTTACTTCACAGTTCTCATCACTTGAAAATTCTTTAATATAGTCTTCTATTTGAGTATTCAATTCAGGATTATCTTTAATTCTCGATTGAATATTCACTTTTGTACCGATTATGCCTGCTTTGTTTGCATTAATTATGGACGGGATGTCTGTGCCGTTTGCTCCGTGCCATCTGATAACTTCTCTTACATTTTTTGCAAAAGAAATATCTATCTTTTCTATGCTTTCGTCAGTAACAGGCTTGTTTTTTACTGTTTCAAGTTCGTTTACCGCTACGTATCCGAATTTTCCATATAGCCAATTTTGGATATTTGTTAAAAATGTCATAATGAGCTATGCTCCCAAGCTGTTATTTTTGCTTCAATTGCATCTATTTGTGTTTGGAGCTTATCTATTTGGAGGGTTTGAGTATGAAAATTTCCTTTTCCGAATGAGTGTACTTTGTTTTCCACTATTTCATCTAAAGTAGCTTGATATTTGTCTCGTCTGGTCTTTAGTTGTGAAATTCTCTCTGCTTTTGTCAAGGGTAAGTCCGTCTTTTTGTAGAGTGTTTTAATCCTCTTTTTTGAATGTCGCCGTCACGACACATATTGCCTACTTCATATTATATAATATTAATATATAAAAAGCAAGTTATTCGCATAACTATTGCAAAATCACATTCGTATTTAGTTTAAAAAATCATCTAAAATTTTATCAAAACTTTCATCTTTTGGTTTTTGCATAATACTAACATTGTCTATCATTGCTAAGGCGACCGCCTGTACCGCATTGTCGAAGTAATGGTTATCTATTGATTGGTTTCGCTTTTCCCATGTCTTCTTAGACGCAACTTTTCCTGTTTTTTTATCTATCTTGTAAATATATTCTTCTGATGTCATTTGTCTTTCATAGTCAGTAGATAGCGATTTTTCGCCTTTTTCCATCTTTGATTCTGCATCTTCCGCTATCGTATTGTTTATAAAAAACATTCTTGTCGAGTAGTTTTTTGCTCTCTCTTCGCCTTTTGCTTTCTCTATGCTTCTCTCGATCATGTTGTTTAATTCATTCTTTATGAGGGTGTTGTTTATTTTTATTGCTCGTATCGGAGTTTTCAACCTTTTTTCAGTTGAAACATTTTTTGACACTTCCGTGTAGTACCATAATCTACCACTAGCATCGTTTTGTACGCCCATTGTCGGAAAAATAAGTCCATCCATGCCTTTATCTAGTATTAGGCTTGTTATCCACGCATCTACTTCTGCTGTACGCTCTAATATTCCGAGTCTGTCAATTACTGTCTTGTCTATCAAAAAAGTTTTTCCATTTTTGTCTTTAAGCCTTAACCCCATTAGCATCTCAAGCTCATCAAATGTCTCAACAAATCCTTTCATAACCGTATGCCCGTTGAACCCATAAGTAAACGCAATTACTGAGTACCAAAACCCGAATTTTTGTGTATCTATCGTCAAATACACTTTTACTGTATCATCTGGTATTATTTTTTCATCAATTCCATTTGAGATAAGTAGAAAATCATTTTTCTCTACACTTTTGACTTCTTGTTCATACATCTCATTAAAATAACCTCTGTATATCTTATCAAGCAGTGTATGTTTCATTTGACTAAAGTCTGCATCTATTAGCATTTCTGCTATACTTTCAAGTGTAGTAAAATACATAGACAGTGCATTTGCTTTATACCCGATTGTGTTTCCGCTATGCTCTCCATCGTAAACAAACCATCGTACTTTTTTTGAAAGAATTTGGTTATCTCTCTCTTGTGTGGTTATCTTAGCAGAGCAGCACTCGCATTCAATATATACATTTTTTAAAGCCTCTGTTTTATATTTTATTGGTTGAACCTCACCCTCATCAATTGAATGATCCGCAATATAGTCTTCAACTGTAAGATATTTTAAATGTGATGATTTCATGTAAAAGAACTCTTCGCAGTGGGGACATTGTATTTCAAAACGCTTTTTTGTTTCACAATCATTCAAATTCCTATTTATCTCATCGTTTGAATCCTCCATCGTAGAAACAAGAAATATCTTTCTAAAGAATTTCTCATAAGATTTTGTTCTTTCTATTGCTTCGGATACTGCACCATCTTCAAACTCTGCTATCTCATCTGCTTGAAAGTATTTAATTGACAAAGATTTTCTTTCTCCTCTTGAAGAACCGGTAACAGATAGCCCACCTCCTGCAACTCTTAACTCAGCCCCTCTGTTTCTTAACTTCTCTACACTTGTAAAGTCGTGCATTTTTCCTTTGAGTGATTTTATTCCGTTCATAAAAGGATTTAGTTTTTTTGTTAAGTATCTAGGTATTCCTTTTGCAGTTGGTATCATGAGTTGCGACGGGGCAGGATCGGTGTCAAGTGATTTTGCGGTTATACTAAAAAGTGCAGTTGTCTTCGCAGTCTGAGAGCTCCACATAAGCACTTGCTTCCATACTTCTGGTCTGTCGTAGTCATCAAACACTTCCTCTAGGTGAGGCGTGTATTTTAGTCTCATCTTTCCACCTATCGGGGAACTGTCTGTGCTAAGAATAACATTCTCCTCCACCCACTCTTTTGTAGGCTGAAACGGAGTCCACTTATATATGCATTCCACTCTTTTTCCGACAAATGTCAAAACTAAGTCTTGTATGAAATCTACAATTTTTTCAAATGCCATCTATTTTCCAATCAATGATACTAAGGCATCAAAGAATTTCACACCATCTTTTTTTCTTGGCTTATTCACAATCGTGTGCATATCTTCAATTCGTGCAGCGTAATGGTCGTCAAGCATTGGTGTAATTTCCTGCTTAGACTTATTTTCAAGAAGTATAGGCAGAACTTTTAAGTCGCTCTTGTATTGTGCCAAATGTAACGCTCCTATCTCTGCCATTGCTTTATCTGTGTCTTCGGCAGGGATTAGCTTCTTTGTGAGTTCAAGATGCTTCGTTCGCTCTATTTTCACTTTCTCGATTGTAAGTAGCCTATCAGCTTCTTCTTTGTCAACGTCATTAAGGTCTGAGTTTGAAAAGTCTATAGGAGGCTGTTGCTGTTTTCTTAGTTTATCAGTAGCTCTTGATTTTGTAGAATTTATGTTGTTGCGACTCCACTCTTCAACCTCTCTTAAATTAAATAGTTTTGTACGATCAACTTCATATGATTCACTCACTCCTTTTTTTCTCCAATTTAAAAATTGACGTGAAGATATTGAGAAGTAGTCAGAAACAAAATCGATAGTCACATATAGTTCCCCATCTATCATATACGCATCTTGTTTTTTTACATTCTTTGCACCAACAGCTTTTTTAATTTTTGCAATAGATAATTTATCTGCCATTTTCAATAGCCTTCGATACAGCGTGAATTTTAGCAACTTCTTCTATGTCTATATTATGTTTCTTTACAAACACTCCAATTTTCAATATCTCATAGAATTTCTGCTTGTCTTTCTTGTTTTTATATGATTGTCTAATATTCTGAGGGGATGTGCCTATGGCATCTGCCACTTCTCGCACAGTTACGAGTTCTGTATTCATTTGCGTTTCCGTAATATTGTAGTTTGGTATTATCTACCATTAATTTCCACTATTAGTAAAGTATAAAAAGAAACTATACTTTAGTAAAATGGCGGAAAGATGAAGCTAGTTCAATTATAATAGCTTTTTACAATTATACTTGTTTATGCGCAAATAATCAAGCCATATCCCCATGTTCAATCGTTAAATAGGGCTTTTTACTTGCTTTTTGCATAAATGATTATGGGAAGTGGAAATCAGCTGAAAAACTTGGACGAGTGTCTCCCCCTCAGGCTCCGCCCACCCTTAAACCCCAAAACTAGGGCTTACAGTACCTTTTAATGATAACAAATATCATCTACAAAAACCTCCAACCCCACTGAATATAGGGCGATACAGCAATTTTAAAAAAAATAACACGTTTTTTCTCAATTTATCCGATTTATGCTCAACCTTAAATAAGAGGGTAAAAAATTTATCAAATTTAGTGCGATTTATTGTTAATTTGTAGATTTTATCTTGTGTTTGATGCCCTATAAGTGAATTATAATTGTTTTGCATTGTGTGAGTTGCTCTTATTGTGTGCCGTGTGTATATATATTTTAGTGTATAGCACTATGAACTTGTGCCAGTGCTGTGTTATGCGTAGTAGTTTAATCAGAATAACATTTCATTTTTTCATAGTGTGAGCTTTATTTGTTAGTGCGCTATTTTATGCTAGCTATGATCTATTTTTTAAATGTTGCATATTTTAAAGTTATGAAGTTTTTTATGAAGTGTGAAGCTGTAAGGGCTTGAAGATATAAGCCCTATTATTTGCAATTAGTTTTGTATCTTATTCTTTAGTATGCGTCTTTAGGTTCAATGTTTCTATCTTTTTTTTATAATTTTATCCAAATAGTCCCAAAAAGATTAAAACCGCGATCACTATGATTATATTTTCTAGCATTGTATAGCCTCCTTGTATAGTCTTTTTGTAGTGCTGCATGAATAATCTTGTAACCCACAAGCGAAACAATCGCATAATACTTTATCATCTGCATAGATAGCAATATACTCATCTTTTTCTATACTGTTTAGCATCTTATCCTTGTTCACTTTATTATTTATAACTCTAGCAGTTTTCCCAACTGCTGAAACCTGTTTCATTATTTCTCCCGTTTTTTGATTGATTATTTTTGCTTCAAATTTAATATTCATTTTGTACCCCTTATTTTAATTATATTGCAGCATTGTTAAACTGCAACTATTTTTTAGTTCTATATACCCTTTTTTTACTGATTCTATAAAATTATCAACATATCTTACTTTCATTAGTTTTGTATAGTCGTTCATATAGCCTACATTTGAGCCTTTATATGAAATTAAATATCTACCAAAATAACTATTTTGGTATTTATTCCAGATCATAACAGGTGTAACCGTGAAATCACCTATTTTAAAACTATCTCTTATTATTGCATTTTTCATTTTTCGCCCCTCTTAATTTTGTTATATAGTCCGATTCCTATATAATTCAATTTTTCATCATATAACTTTATTTGATTGTAATCAAATATGTCAACTTTTTCAATGTCAATTAATCCCCACGCCGTGCCGCTATAATTTAATTTATAATATTTTTTCATCTCATCCACCTCTTAAAATAATTCTATGGCTATTTTTTCAAATAGCACGTCAATCTTTATTAATATATCGCTGATTAATCGCATCTGCATATATCTCCGTTATACTCTGTATAATCAAACGCTAAGTCTCTAGATATCGCCTTAATGTCTACATAGCTCCAGTTTGTTTTAAATACTTGCTGCAACGCCTCACCAAAAAGCCCCTCTTCTATAAACTCCTCAGCTAATGAGTCTATGTTTGTGTCTTCGTATATCTCGCAGTCATCAAGTTTTGACGCTGCATCCTCTAGTTTGTAACCTTGACAATTTATCAAGAAGTTTATTTTTTTAATCTCCGTTTCATTAAGTCCGCTGATTATTTCATACACTTCATATGCTTCATGTAATGATTCATCGCCTTTAATTGTGCCTGTTTCATCACCCTCAACATCAGCAACAAATAATTCTAAATCATCACTATTTAAGCCCTCTTCTTTTTTTAGCTCTTTAAAGTGTTTTTCTATTTCTTCAATCTCGACATCTTCAAGATCAAACCATTCGCACGCTAAAATTCCGTTGTTATATAATTCCCAATCTTCAACTGCTACTCTCATGATTTATCCTTTTTATGCTATTATTACATTTCTTATTTATAAGAGGGGCGGGAGTTTAATCGCTCCCTTTGTTTATAATCTCGATGATTTTTAAGAGTGCTTCCAACACTTTTAAAATAGAGATTATAAGCTTAAGATGTTTTTTCATCTGCTCCGCCTCTTTTTAATTTTGGACTTACATTGTCAGAATTTCCAACAACCGCCAAAACAACTAAAATTTAAAAAACCCGTTTCGTTTTTGAAACAATGTAACTATAATATAAACCGGAATTTAATACCTTAAAGCTATTTCTTAATCCATTTATATTTTTATAGTTTTTTTTGAAGTGCCTACTTTACTGGGTTTGTGAGCTTTTTTCGTTGATTTTGATTATTATTATCTATGATATTATTTTATATGAAGTTTTAGGCTGAAATGCCTATGTTTACGATATTTTAGAATGTTTACTATAAGTGTTAGTAGGAGCTTCCACAACTTTTTTTCTGAATGTTGCACATAATAAGGCATCTGCATTTCGGAAGACACCTGTTAGTAG
>Ga0256829_1001145_pt1 | contig 22805 bp, 20 predicted proteins | sample 131447metaG_FD_185979 | JGI IMG/M metagenome (GOLD analysis project Ga0256829, IMG submission 185979) | Hydrothermal vent microbial communities from Lau Basin, Pacific Ocean - 131-447 | ecosystem: Environmental > Aquatic > Marine > Hydrothermal vents | place: Pacific Ocean: Lau Basin | collected...
ACAACAAGAAACAAGTCGCATCGTAGAAGGTGAGATAGTAGAGATACAAGCTGATGACAACAGAGCATTAGTTGGTGTAGGTGATAAGCTAGAGGGTATCATTAATTTAGATGAGATCCGTGATGAAGATGGTGAACTGAAGTTCGGTAATGGTGATAAGATCAAAGTAATGATTATGGGATACTACAATGAGCGTCCTAAAATCTCTTATAAAAAGGTTTTAGAGCAGGAAAAAACTATTGAGTTTATTGATGCGAACAAAGATGACTTTGAAGATTTAGTAATCGAAGGTGTTATCGCGAAGAAAAACCGTGGTGGATATGTTGTAGAAGCTGATGCAGTTTCTTTCTTTATGCCACGTTCACTAGCTGCTTTTAAAGACACTGATGATGTAGTAGGTCGTAAAATCAAAGCACAGGTTGTTAAAATTGACCCGGCTGAAAATTCTATTATCGTTTCTCGTCGTAAACTTTTCAACGAAGAGCGCAAAAAGAAAAAAGAGATCATTGATCAACTTATGGCTGAAGATGTTATCGTTGAAGGTATCATCAAAAAAATCACTAGCTACGGTATGTTTGTAGATGTTGGTGGTGTTGATGGTTTAGTTCACTACAATGAAATCTCTTATAAAGGGCCGGTTAATCCGTCAAAGCTTTATAAAGAGGGTGAGACTGTAACTGTTAAAGCAATCTCTTATGACAAAGACAAGAGACATCTTTCACTTTCAATCAAAGCGGTTCAACCAGATCCATGGGCTGAAGTAGAGTCTGAGCTTGATGAAGGTGATACGATTACCGTAACTGTTTCAAATATTGAAAATTACGGTGTATTTGTTGACCTTGGAAACGACATTGAAGGTTTCTTACATATTTCAGAGATCACTTGGAATAAAAATGTTAAAAACCCGGGTGACTACTTAGAAATAGATCAAGAGATTGATGTTGAAGTGATTGAAATTAATTCTAAAACACACAAGCTTCGTGTATCACTTAAAAGATTACTTCCAAAACCATTTGATGAGTTCTTGAAAAAATACAATGAAGGTGACATCGTAACTGGAACTGTTACTTCACTTACTGACTTTGGAGCATTTGTTCGTATTGATGGCGTTGAAGGTCTTTTACATAACCAAGACATTTCATGGGACAAAAATACAAAAGCAAGAGATGTTTTAAAATCTGGTGATGAAGTAGAAGTTAAAATCGCTAAAATCAATGAAGAAGATCAAAAAATCTCTTTAAATAGAAAAACTCTTTTAGAGTCTCCTGTTGATCAATTCGCTAAAACACACAAAGTAAACTCTCTTGTTACTGGTACTATCCGTGACATTAAAGATTTCGGTGTATTTGTATCTTTAGAAGATGGTGTTGATGCGTTAATTCGTGATGAAGATTTAGCTCCACTGAACAAAGAAGAGTTAGAATCAGGTCAAGAGATTGAAGCAGCAGTAGCAAACATCGATACTCGCCGTGACCGTATTCGTCTCTCTGTTAAAAAATTAGATTACATTAAAAATCAAGCGATGCTTGAAGAAATTAATGATAATGAGTCACACTCTTTAGGTGACTTAATCAAAGATAAGTTTAAATAAGAACTTCTCAATGCAAAAGATTATGAAATGGTTTGCTCCTCTCTTGGCGATTGGAGTTGCTATTTTCATAACGACTTTTCTTATCTCTATTAACTCGCAAGAGGTTTTGGTAGAGAGTAAACCACTTAAATTAAAGAGCGAAAATATCGTGCCAAAACCAAAAGAGAAGATTTGGCTGAATCACTTGTCACAGACACAGAAAAAAGGGTATTTTTATCCTGTCAATGAAGTCTATGTTGAAGTAAATTTAAATGAAAAAATAACTAAAACTATTACCTATAAATTATCTGTAGTATTGAAAGACCCCTACCAACTCTTTTGTTTGAAAGAGGAGTTGAAACGTTATGGACTGAAATACTTTTTAAAAAAAGATAAGCAAGGTATAGAATTACTTATTTATTCACAAAATGTTGATAAATTACACTCCTTGGTAAATGTACTGAAGAATTATAAAATCTTGGCTCAAATTAAGCCATATAAAGAGGAATATTAAAATGCAAAAATATACAGTAGTAGTATGTGACCATATTCATGAAGCGGGTCTAAAAATGCTTCAAGACGATGAAGCTATTAATTTTGTAATGGCGGCAGATGTTGACAAAAAAGAGCTAGTTGAAAAAATTATTCCAACTGCTGATGTCGTGATTACAAGAAGTTCAACAGATGTTGACTCTTTCTTTTTAGAACACGCAGACAATATGAAAGCAATCGTTCGTGCCGGTGTTGGTGTTGACAATGTTGACATTCCGGGATGCTCTAAAAAAGGTATCATCGTTATGAATGTACCGACTGCAAATACAATAGCAGCGGTTGAACTTACTATGACACATATGCTCTCTTGTATGAGAATGTTTCCATACTCTCACAATGATCTAAAACTTGACAGAATCTGGAAGCGTGAGAAGTGGTATGGTCATGAGCTTAAAGGTAAAAAACTTGGAATAATCGGTTTTGGTAACATTGGTAGCCGTGTTGCAAAACGTGCAAAAGCTTTTGAGATGGATATTGTGGCATATGACCCATACATCAATCCTTCAAAAGTAACTGATTTAGAGATGACATACACGAAAAACTTTGATGATATTTTAGCGTGTGATGTGATTACAATCCATACACCAAAAAACAAAGAGACGATTGGCATCATCGGCGAGCAAGAGATTGCTAAAATGAAAGACGGTGTTGTTTTAGTAAACTGTGCTAGAGGTGATCTTTATAATGAAGATGCACTCTATGATGGACTCAAAAGCGGAAAAATCCGTTTTGCGGGTATTGATGTATTCGGTAAAGAGCCGGCAATTAACAACAAACTGCTTGACCTTGACAATATCGTCGTTTCTCCTCACTTAGGTGCAAATACATATGAATCACAATACAACATTGGAACACAGGCAGCAGGCAATGCAATTGCCGCTGCAAAAGGCATCTCCTATCCAAATGCGATGAACTTGCCGATTGATGAGAGTAAAATTCCTACTTTTGTAAAACCATTCTTAGAGATGGGACAAAAAATAGGTTTTATGGCTTCTCAAATCAATAAATCGAAAATCGTTTCTATCAGAGTCAAAGGGCAGGGCGAGATTGGTAACTATGTAGATTCACTCGCTACATTTGTAACTGTCGGTGCGATGAGTCATTCATCCGAGACTATCAACTATGTAAACGCTGACTTTGTTGCAAAAGAAAAAGGCATAGAAGTTGAGCCTGTCAATCTCGGTGATTCTAATGTTTATAAAAACCTTATCACTATTAAATTGACTACGAATGAAGGCACTACATCTATTTCAGCGACTATTTTTGATGATGGTGTTGAACGTATTGTCTCTATTGACGGCTTTGATAATGAAGTGGCAATCAAAGGTGACATGATTCTCTTTAAAAACTCTGATGTTCCAGGAGTAATCGGCAGCGTTGGAACAATTTTAGCAAACAACAGTGTCAATATCTCAGACTTTTCATTAGCACGTAATGAGAGTAAAGAGGCGCTTGCTGTTATTCTTGTAGATAATGTAGTCGGTGATAAAACGCTTGATGAGTTAGCTGCACTTGAAGCGTGTGTAAGTGTAAGCTACGCACGTTTATAAAAACTTTTTCTTAACAAAGGCTCTGGTTAGTATGCAGAGTCTTTCCTTCTTCTTCTTCTTCTCTCTTAAAATATTTACCTTAGCTATTCAAACTTCCCAAACATGTTGGGAAGTTTGAGGTTTATACCGGATCTTCTACGGAAACGGCTTTTTTCTCATGGAAGTGGAAGTGTGTTTCCAAATCTGACATATAAAGTAGTACCGGTACAACGATGAGTGATGCCACTACAGCTGCAATCGTACCAAAGATAAGTGCAACACCAAGTCCGCCAAAAACAGGATCGGCTGCAAGAAGTGTTGATGCTAAGATGATGGCAACAGCGGTTAGCATGATAGGTTTCGCACGTGTCGCTGATGCATAAGCAATAGCTTCTGCTTTATGCATACCTTTGTCGGCCATCAGTGATTTTGTAAAATCAATGAGTAGCAGAGAGTTCCGTGAGCTGATACCAATGAGTGCAATAAAACCAATCAGTGATGTGGCGGTGAGAAAAAATGTATCTGTTGTGAAGATATCCATAATCCAGTGCCCGACAATGACTCCGATAATAGAGAGAAATGAGCCTAAAAGGATGATACCGCTAAGTGTGTAACTTTTATAGTAAATAACCATCAACAAAAAGATAAGAATAAGCGCTGCAATAAATGCACCGCCTAAATCTCTAAAAGTATCCATGGTCACTTTCATCTCTCCATCCCAGATTAGATCATACACTGCACCTGTTTTCTTATCTGTAAGACGTAGGTTAAAAAGCCCAGTCTTTTCTATTTTGTACTCATTTGTAAATGTCTTGAGTATAGATGCTCTTGCTTTGAGTAGTGGATAGACCTGAGAGACCATATCTGTCTCAGCCATTACATTTGTCATATGCTTAAGGTCTTTACTCATGATTTTAGGATCTGATTTTTTTGGTATGATTGTTACAAGCCCTGTTACTGGAATCATCATCCCTTTTGTATTCATCAATTTTAAAGAGGCAAGTTTTGCTTGTACAGCAGTAAGATCTTTCTTTGTAAAGCGTTTAGAACTTTTTGAAAGAGAAAGAAATATAGGAATTTGCTCATTATATTTTGCCGAGTTTTTCACTGCGATATCCATACCTTTGAAAGCAAGATATAAAATATTATTGAGTTGTTTTACATTTAAATCAGATCTGGCTATCTTGGTGCTGTCAACTTTTACCTCAAATGTACTATAAATAGTATCTTCCATTGTGTCAATATCGACAAGACCTTTTGTATGTCTAAAAACATTTTCAACACGGTCTGCAACTTTTCTTATGCCTTTTGCAGAATTTCCATACACTTCCATGACTATAGCAGCAAGTGTCGGTGGCCCGGCAGGCGGTTCAACAAAAGAGATATCTGTACCCGGGTAGAGCTTTTCACAGCTTCCTTGAATAACAGGCCGCATACGCTGTACCATCATATAAGAAGGCTCTTCTCTCTCATGCTTTTTTGTAATGTTAAGAACAATCTCTGCTACATTTTCAGAGTTTTTAAACTGGCTGCCTTTAATGAGACCGGCAAAATCAAGTGGTGAACCCATACCTAAAAAGACTTCAGTGTCACGCAGCTCTTTTTCTTGAATGACATAAGAGCTCACGCAGTCTGTTACTTGTTTTGTTTGTTCAATGGAGCTTCCTGTAGGGAGTTTAACATAGATGTTAAAGGTGTCATTATTTTTCCCTGGGAGCATCTTTACTTTTACGATTTCAGACGGTGCAATCATCAATACAGAGATGATAAATGCCAGTAGTGTACCGATGAGTATAAATTTTCTTTGTGAAGCACTTTGAATACCGGCAAGCACAAGCTTCTCGAATTTTTTAAACATTAATGCTCTCCTTTGCTGTGGTCAGGTCGTTTTAAAATTCTAACGGCTAAATAAGGTGTAAATATATAAGCGACAAAAAGTGATGCAACAAGGGCAACTGGTACATTTTCGGGAATCGGTTTCATAAACTGTCCCATCATACCGCCGACAAAGGCCATAGGTACCATTGTCATGATGATGGCAAGTGTTGCAATATTTGTCGGTGCACCAATCTCATCAGTGGCTTTTATCATAATCTCATCATCACTTTCATGTGCCGACTCGATTGAGTGGTAGTGTCTGTGGATATTTTCTATAACAATAATCGCAGCATCAACTAAGAGCCCTAATGAGAGCAGGAATGCAAAGAGTGTGATTCTGTTAATCGTTTGACCTGTTAAATATGCGATAAAAAGTGTAATTGCTAAAATTGCCGGAACGGTAAAAGTAACGATGAGTGATTCTCTCCAACCAAGGACAAAGATAAGTAAAATAGCGATAATAATGATGGATAAAATCAGGTGAAAGACAAGCTCATTTACTGCATCATCTGCTCGTTCACCGTCATTTCTTGTAATGACGTAATTAATACCGTTTTTAGCAAGATAATTTTTGTAGGTTTGTAGCTCTTTTTTTACTTCTCCTGCAATGACAACAGCATTTGTCCCCTGCAACTTTGAAACAGTCAGTGTTACCTGATCTTTAAAAGGGGAGAACTTTCCATCTTTTTGTTTTATGCTGACAAGTGCTGATTTGAAGTTCTGAATATCATAAGAGTTCTCAACTTTGGCCACCTGACGGAGATATATAGGCGAACCCATATACTGCGCTACAATGATATTGCCCACATCCTGAGCATTTTCAATGGCGTTTTCAACACCAAGCATCACAATCTGGTTCTCTTTTGTCTTATTCTTTATTTCTGGAACATTATAGGCTAAAGACTGAACAGCTTTCATGATTTGTCCCATAGAGAGATTATAGCCTGAGAGCTTATTGAGATCTACCTGAACATTAAACTGATGTTTATGCCCCCCCTTAAGAGCTGTAACAGCAACATTTGGCAAGGCGTTGATATGTTGCTGAATATCTTTTACTTTATCATAAAGCTCTGTTTTACTCATTTTATTGTTACTAGAGTAAAAAGCAACTGTTAAAATAGGAATATCAATATCAATATCAAGTGGTTTGATGACAGGGTTCATCGCACCTTTTGGAAACATATCGGAGTTTTGCATGATTTTGTCATATATTTTAAGATTTGAATCCTCTTTTGTCTCACCAATAAAAAAAGCGGCATTGACTATACCTACATTGTCCATAGCTGTACCATAAATGTGTTTTACACCTTTTACCTCTTTGAGTTTTCTCTCAAGTGGCTGCACAATAATCTTTTCAACCTCTTTAGCCGTCGCACCTGGAAGCGCTACAATGACAGTTGAACCACTGACAACCATTTGAGGATTCTCTTCTCGAGGCATGACCATCAGAGAAATATAGCCAATAACAAGTAAAAAGATACCCAAAACAGCTGTCAAAGGATTGCGAATAAATCCTTTGGCAAGTTTCCCTGCTATATCTGTTGGTTCATAAGATTTATGATGATTCATAGAAGCTCCTTAATTGATAGTAACGGTAGCATACATACCGGGATATACAGATTTGTTGAGCGTTTTGAATGATATTTTTATCTTAAATGTATGTGTCATAGGGTTGGAATTTGGAATAATCGCTGTTATTTTTCCAATCTCTTTGATACCAAGAGAAGGAATTGCAATTTTTACTCTTTTGCCATAACTAATGAGTGACATATTCTCTTCGGGTATTTCGACAGATATTTTTAAATCACTTAGATCTGAGAGAACGATTGCCGGCATACCAGGCATTGCCATTTCACCGACTTTTATATTTTTAGCAACAACAACACCATTGTTTGGTGCTTTAACGATTAAGTATTTATACTGATCTTCAACTTCTTGCAGTCTCGCTTTTGCAATATTAATCATATCTTGAAGGTTTTTTGCAGCAAGTTCTAAGTTCTCAACTTCATACTTTGCTACCATGTCTTTTTCCAAAAGTATTTTATAACGTTTGAGATTAAGTGTGACATTTATGAGCTTATCTTTATATATTTGGATGCCTGCTTGGGCTTGATGCTTTGCTGAGTCTATCTCACGCGAATCAATAGTATAGAGAACCTCTCCTCGCTTGACCTTCTCCCCTTCGTTTACATATACATTTGTAACAAAACCCATAAAACGACTTGTTATCATCTTCTGATTGTCTGATATTACACTCCCCGAAAGTGTAATTGCTTCAGCCATAAGCGAAGCCCCAAGTGCTAGTATAAGTAGTAGTTTTTTCATTTATTTCTCTCCGTTTGCTAATTTTTCTAATGCAAATATTTTTTCAATGCGTTTGTTTTTTGCGATTTGCAACTGCAGAATCTTTTGAATTTGTGCAGATTGTTTGATGATGACATCACTCATAGAGACAAGCTTCTCTTTGTATCTGCCTTCATAGTTTTCATAAATGGCATTGGCAAGCGTAAGCTCCTTTTTGAGTGAGGCAATCTGTGCATCTGAACTCTCTATCTCTGTGCGTATTTTAGAAGTTTTTAGAGCAATTCCCTGTTTTGCAAGTTCAAGTTGTGAGAGCATTTTAAGTTTTTCAATTTTTGATCTTTCGATTTTGGCGCTGTCTATGCCGCCGTTAAAGATATTCCACGTCACTCTTGCACCTACAGTGTAGGCTTTATGGTCGTTTGCATTACCTAAAAAGGTATTATCTGCTGTTGACACTTCACCAAATGCACCGACAGTTGGATAGTATCCGGCTTCACTTGCATCAAGCATACTTTTTCTAATCTCAAGACCTTCGTTGGCCTTTTGAATATCTATGTTTCTTTTAAGAACCTCTTCATTGGAAAATTTCGGCATTGGCACTTCTGCTTGTGGCGGAATGATAGCTGTTACTTTTTGGTTGAGTAGAAAACTGATGTAGTGATAGAGCAGTTTTTTGTTGGCATGCATCTGTATGAGGAGACGTTCAACCTTCCCCTTTTTGGCTTTGACTTCTAAAAGGTCTACATGTTTTGCATACCCGACATCTATCATTGTTCTTGTAGTTGTTTCTAAGGTGTTAATATTATGTAAGATTTTATTTAGATTTTTGATAGATGAGTTCAGCAGTGCCATGTCATAAAAACTTTTCTTCAATTCATATTTTTTTTCAGTTGTAGTTTTTGTTTTGTCGAGTGACTTGATTTTTGTCATCTCATTCATGATGTTTGTGTAGCTGCTGATAGCAAAACCTGTAAAAAGAGGTACTTCATACTTCACTTTACTTTGGAAAAAATTTCTGTAGCCTGGGTAATTTAAATCTTTTGGTTGTGTAGCCAATAAAGTACTTTGTGGTAAGGCTGGATTAAATTCGCTAAAACCAAAATCTCCAAAACTTGCCTCACGTGAAGTGAGTTTAAATCCAAATACATTGCCGGCATCATTGGAGCGAGCTACATCCTGCTCAAAAGTTAATTTACCCCAATTCATCCCTGAAACTGTATCTTCTTTTGCCTTTGCACTCTCGACATCATATTTGGCAGCTTTTATCTCCAAGTTTTGAGATTGTAAAAGCTCTAATGCATCTGAAAGTGAAAGTGCATTAGTAGTTGTGACATCATTTGCAGCAAGTATAAGCGCAAATGAAAGCATACTAATGATTTTTTTCATCTTTTAACTTTCCTTTTGTAATTTAAGTAGAGATTATAACATATATTTTATTTTCCTATATCACAATCGCATCACATTTAACTATTTAGAGTATAATGACTATATGAAGATAATATTTGTAACGCTTTTTCTCAGCCTCACTCTACTTGGTGCACAAGTTCCGACAAATGAACTTGCATCTGAAACATCACCTTATCTCTTACAGCACGCGCATAACCCTGTGCATTGGATGGCGTGGCATAAAAAAGCTTTTGAGAGAGCGAAAAAAGAGAACAAACCCATCTTCCTCTCCATCGGATATTCAACCTGTCATTGGTGTCATGTGATGGAAGAAGAATCTTTTACAAATAAAAAAATTGCAGCACTTTTAAACAAATACTTTATCTGTATCGCAGTGGACCGTGAAGAGCTGCCGCAGATTGATGCACTCTATCAAAACATATACAAAAACTATAAAGGTCATTCAGGTGGATGGCCTTTGAACCTTTTTATGACACCCCAAAAAAAGGTCTTTTATATTACAAACTACATACCGCCAAAGCGTGAGTCTTATGCCCAAGGATTTAACACACTTTTACCAAAACTCCATCAACTCTATTTAAATAAAAAGAAACTCACGCTGAAGATAAAAGAGCTTACTCACGTAAGAATAAAAGTTGATGAGACGAAAAAAAAAGAGCTGCAGTTAAGTGATTTTATAGCTTCAATGAAAAAAATTTATGATAAGGATTATCTGGGATTTGGACATTCAAAACAGTTTCCTGAAGCTTCTAAAACAGCATTGATGTTAGATCTTGCAGAATTGGGGAGTAATGCTACGTTGCAAAAAGATTACTTTACGCTGCTTGACACGATGGCACTACATGGTTTGTATGATCAGGTAGAAGGAGGTTTTTTCCGTTACAGCGTCGATTTGGAGTGGGAAATTCCTCATTTTGAGAAGATGCTTTACACGCAGGCAGAGTTGCTTCCTCTTTATGTCAGAGGCTATGCACTCTCAGATAAAAAGCTTTATAAAAGTGTTGTTACAGAGACAATCTCTATGTTGCAAAAACGTTTTGCCTGGCATCATCTCTACTGGAGTGCAAGTGATGCAGATTCCAAAAACGGAGAGGGTACATACTTCACTTTTACACCTCAAGAGATAACTAAAGCACTTAAATACAATGTCCATGAAGATGCGGTGCGTGAGGCACTTGGTTTTTCTCTGGAGGGTAATATTGACAACAGAGTACAGCTTAATTTTGATACAGATACTCGACCTAAAGGTTTTAAGCACTTTCAGAGGGCCTTGCGTGAGATACGGGCAAAACGAAGCTATCCTTTCATAGATAAAAAGATAAATACAGCATGGAATGCTATGACTATAGAAGCACTCTACAAATCGGCATATATTGATAAAAAATATGCAAAAATGGCAGATGAAAATTTGAAAGCCTTAGGAAATTTGATGCTACGCCAGAGAGAGTTATACCATCAAACCGTGCCTCAGCATGTACCCACACAAAAAGGGCTGTTGGAAGATTATGCTTTTTTTATCGGAGCACTCATCGCATCCTATGAAAACAGTTATGACAATGCAAAACTTTTTGAAGCAGAATATCTACTTTCTCAGGCAAAAGAGAAGTTTTATGCAAATGGTCTTTGGTATCTTAGTGAAGCAAAGCAGGTAAAAGCAGGTTTAAATGATAAGTATTATACCTCGGCACTCTCAAAAATGATTCAAAATATCATTCATATTGCAGCATTAAAAGAGTCTTTACGTTATGACAAATTTGCTCAAAAAAGTCTAGATGCTCTGCATAATGAGCTGCAAAATAAACTCGCCGATGCTCCGGCTTTGGCTCGCGCATATCTGATGCAAAGATATGGAGTCGTTCTTTTAAAAAGCAAACGTTTCAATTTAGCGAAGAGTTATAAAACTATTGAGAAAATTCCATACCCTTATCTCTTTACGCTCAATAAAAATTATAATGACTATTTGGTATGCACCATTCGACAATGTTTTAGTAAAAGTCCTGATTTAAACAAGATTATTGATGATATAAGAAAAAGATATAGTTTAAGTTTAAGCTTATCTCACTAAAATTTGATTTCTAATTCACTTGAAAATAAGGTAACTTTTTTATGGAAAACTCTTGTCCGCTCAATTTTGTAAAAGTCGACTCAAATATAGCGCGTTTCAGCTCACTGTTCGTTGCTCTGCTTGTGTTGTGGTATCTCTACTCAACAAATCTGTTTATACTCTACTTTTTAGCATTTGATTTTATAATGAAACTTTTTTTAAATCCGGGAATCTCCCCTATCACAATGCTAGCAACTTTTTTAAAGGGTCTTTTTAAGATACAGGACAAATTTACAGACGGTGGTGCAAAAAAACTGGCTGGTTTTTTTGGTCTCTTTTTTGTTTTCTTACTCATTGTCTCTCACTACCTCGATATCTGGGCAGTTTCACTCGGTATTGCCATTGTCTTTTTGAGTTGTTCTCTACTTGATGTTTTTTTTAACTTTTGCATTGGTTGTAAAATTTATTATATAATTAAAAAAATATATCCCAATTTTATGAATAATTTATAAAATCTTTTTAGGAAAATAATGAGAAGCATAGGACTTTTAGGCGCGATATCCATTGGTATCGGCGGTATGGTAGGCGGTGGTATTTTTGCTGTCTTGGGTGAGGCTGTCTCTTTGGCTCACGGTGCGACTGCAGTTGCTTTTGGAATTGCCGGTCTTGTCGCAATCCTCACGGCTTACTCCTATGCCAAACTCTCTGTGACATATCAGAGTGAGGGTGGTACGGTTACATTTATAGATAAAGCTTTTGGAGACAACATACTCTCAGGAAGTGTCAATCTGATGCTCTGGTTGAGTTACCTTGTGACAATTTCACTCTATGCAACTGCATTTGCTTCCTATGGTGAGACATTTTTTACACAAAAAGGTGTTTGGCTGCATCATGGGCTTATAACAGTTGCTATTATTCTTCCTGCAATTATCAATCTTGTTAGTGCCTCATTTGTTGGAAAGAGTGAAACGATCATCGTTGCTCTTAAAGTCTCCATTTTAGTTTTAGTCATCGTGGCTGGAGCTTCTTATGTCGATACAGAGCGAATGAGCCCAGTGCATTGGAGCTCACCACTCTCTATTGTTACAGCAGGAATGATTATTTTTGTAGCTTATGAGGGCTTTGAGCTTATTGCAAACTCGGCAGAAGATATTAAAAACCCAAATAAAAATTTACCGCGTGCTTTTTATGCTTCTGTCATCATCGTTATCGCGCTCTATGTTCTCATCTCCATCATCACAGTTGGTAATGTTCCCGAAGCACAGTTGATGCAGGCAAAAGATTATGCTTTGGCTATTGCCGCAAAACCCTCTTTGGGACATGTCGGTTTTGTTTTGGTCGCTTCTGCGGCACTACTCTCAACATTTTCAGCCATCAATGCAACTATTTATGGAAATGCACGACTTGGATACATCATAGCAAAAGATGGCAAGCTACCGCACTCCTTAATGATTAAAGGTAAAAAAAGTGGTGTCCCGTTTCGAGGTGTTTTATATACAACACTTTTTAGTCTAATAATTGCCAACAGTATCAATCTCACGGAGATTGCAATCATTGGAAGTGCAAGTTTCTTACTTATATTTACGCTTATTAATATAAGTGCCTACAGATTGAGAAAAACCATAGCAGCTAAAGCTTTCATCCTTGTTCTTTCATCCCTCTTGGCATTTTTGGCTCTTTGTACCTTGATGCTACATACTTATAGCTCAAATCCCAAAGCGGTCATTATATTTATGTCCTTTATTATCATCTCTGTACTGTTTGAACTGATTTATGGAAGATATGTACGTGGTCAACTTTTTAACAGAAAATATAAAAACATAAAGAAAAAAAAGAGTCCTTAACATTGCGCTAACGCTCTTTAGAGTACAATCTTCCTATGTTAAAAATACTACTCTTAGAAGATGATGCAATTTTATCGGAGACTTTAATTGAACTGCTTAAAAGTGAGGAGTTTGATGTCACGCATGTAGACGATGGAGAAAAAGCGCTTGATGCTACGTTCACACAGCAATTTGATCTTTTTTTACTCGATGTTAATGTTGCTTACTTAAATGGTTTTGAACTCTTAAAAAGCCTGCGTGAGGGTGGAGATATGACGCCGGCAATTTTTATTACAGCGCTGACTGACATTGCTTCGCTCTCTCATGGATTTGAAGTAGGTGCTGATGACTACATCAAAAAACCTTTTGATTTTGATGAGCTTTTAGTGCGTATTCATGCACTTTTGAAAAAATCATACCATACCTATGTAGATGAACTTCAAGTCGGAGCATTCCGCTTTGTGATAGAAAAAGATGAACTCTACAAAGATGCGGAGTTTATTGCCCTCTCTCCGTTTGAGCTAAAAATAACAAAACTTCTTTTTCAAAATCTCGATAAAACTCTGCAAAAAGAGCTGATTTTGGAGTGTTTGGGTGAGGGTAGAGAGATGAGTGAAGGCTCACTGCGTGTTCACATCAACAAACTTCGTAAAATCGGACTGCCAATCACAACCGTAAAAGGGATAGGATACCGTCTTGCATCATCATGAAAAAACAGCATTTTTAAAGTTTTTTATCACCTACTTTGTTAGTGTGGCAGTGCTTATACTCGCAGCAGGGTTCTTTTACTATCTTCAGATTCAAAACCATCTATTAAAGGCTGAAGAGTTCTCAATCATCGAGTATGCAAGACATATAAAAATGCATGAAAGTATGGACGAATACCACAAAGGAATATTTCATCATAAGTTTGTGAAAAAACCGAATAAACACATAGATATTCGGAATTTTACTGTATTAAATGATGCTTTTATAAAGTATATTCCCACAAAACATCCTGGCTACTATCTGCAGATATTTAAAAAGAAAAAAGATTTTGATACGGGACTTTGGAATCTAAAAATAAAAATCATTTTTATTCAGATTTTTTTACTTTTACTCTTTGCTTACATAAGTTACAAACTTGCAAAAAATGCTTTAAAACCTCTGCAAGAGAGCATTTCTACTCTTGATAAATTTGCAAAAGATCTCATTCATGACCTCAATACACCGGTAACTTCCATCGGGCTTAATATGAAACTGCTTGCAAAAAATCCTAACTGTGCAGACAACCCTGCCTTGGAGCGGATTAAAAAAAGTGTCGACACTATCTCAGAGCTGCATGAAAATCTCACAATTTTGTTGCAAGAGGAGACTTTTCAACTTCAGCAGCTGAACCTTTGTAAAATCACGCAAGAGATAGTTCAAACACAGCAGCAGATATACCCAAATATTCGCTTTGTTCAAGAGTGCTCAAATCTTACAGTAAAACTCAATGCTCACGCCATAAAACAGATACTTCAAAACATTATTTCCAATGCTTGCAAATATAATGTTACAGGTGGATATGTAAAAATATACAACGATGACAAGGCACTCTACATTCAAAACAGTGGGCCTAAGATAGACAATCCAGAGAAAATTTTTGATCGTGCATACAGTAGTGATGAAAGAAGTAGCGGAATTGGCCTGGATATTGTAAACCGTCTAGCAAGAGCGATGAATATTGAAATTCAAGTCAAAGCAGATGATGAGAGTAATACTTTCACCTTAACATTTAGCTAACAGACAAACTATATAATTGAATCATAAAAAGGGGGATGAAAGATGTCAAAAATTAAAACAATTACAATATCTGTAGTATTGCTAGGTGTTGCTATTGAGTTTATACCTTATGGCAGAGACCATACAAACCCACAGGTAGTGCAGGAACCAAAATGGGACACTCCAAAGACACGCACACTTTTTATGCGTGCATGTGCTGATTGTCACTCTAATGAAACGAAATGGCCATGGTATAGTAATGTAGCTCCTGTCTCTTGGCTAGTACAGCATGATGTTGATGAAGGAAGAGAACATTTTAATATCTCAAATTGGCTTCATCAAAAGAAGAACAAAGGTGATGAATCCGCTCAGGAGTTGCGTGAGGGAGAGATGCCTCCACTCGTTTATCTGCCTGCACATCCAGAAGCAAGATTAAGTGCAACAGAGAAAAAAGAGCTTGTTCAAGGGCTTGTCAATACTTTTGGTGAAGAGGATTAAAAGAGTTATCTTACATTGAAATTGGAGCATTATGATAGGAAAAGTTTTTGCTAAAAACTATGCTTTAACGATGCCTTAATACGCTTATGCGATAATACATACTCAAAAGTTATTTTAATTAAGGTTTATAATGAAAAAAATATTTTTCTCCTCTTTGTTACTTTTTTCTATGCTACATGCAGAGCTGTTGACTCTGCAGGAGAGCATAGATACAACGCTTAAGAACTATCCTGATGTCCAATCACTGAGTCTTAAAATTAAACAATCCTCTCTTTCACATAGATCTGCTGTTGCTGATTACCTTCCGCAGGTAAATCTTAATGCGCAGTACAATGCGACACAGACATATGTTTTTCCTGCCAATGGTACTTTCCATACCCAGGATGGCAGCGGCTGGAATGCAGGAGTGAATCTTAAACAAAAAGTGTGGGATTTTCAAAAAACTTCATCAAAGATAGATGCTGCGAAGGTAGATGAAGAGATCTCTAAACTCTCTTTGTTAGATTTAAAAGCACTCTTGTCATATAAGGTAAAATCACTCTATAAACTTATGGTAGTTCAGAGTGAAGCCGTAGCGGTAAGAGAGAAAGATTTGGAGTCTAAAAAAGCCTACTATGCTCAAGCAGAGGCTCTGGTCAAGCAGGGCTTAAAAACGACAGCGGATGCAAGTCGTTTTTTGTCTTCTGTTTATAGTGCTGAAGACAACCTTGCTATTGCACACTCAAGCTATGAAAAAGCAAGAAACTCTTTATCTCTATATATGAACAGAAAAATAGATGACAATGTGACACTCGAATCACAGCTGCTTGAAGAAAATTTAGCAGAATCACAAGATGTAGAAAAAGAGGTGCTTGCCTCAAACTATACCTTGCAGATAGACAGTAAAAGTATTGAGAAAAACATCTTGCTTCATAAATCGGCAAAGGCTGAGCATTTTGGCTCTATTGATATTTTGGCTTCTTATACACATTCTGATACTCTAAATATTTATGACTCAAAGCTTGCAGGTGTTGTGCTGAACATTCCCCTTTACAGTGGTGGAAGAGTCTCTGCAGAAGCACAAAAAGTAGAGATATCTTCACAAATATCAAAAGAAGAAAAACGCTCACGTGAACTTGCTGTAAAAGAGGAACTGAGTAATCTACTTCTCGATATACAGAGATACAACAAAACCATAGCAGCTAAAAAAGCACAGTTGCAATCTGCACAAGATACAAAAAATGTGCTTGACGGCAGATATAAAGAGGGACTGGCAACCTACATAGAAGTTTTAGATGCCACGACTTTGGTCTTAAACGCAAAACTGGGACTTTTAGAAGCTTACTATTCACGAGCGCTCAGCATTGATAGAATCACATACCTCAAAGGAAAAATATAATGAATAAAAGTTTGAAATATGGCATCATTGCCGCTGTCGTTGTAATAGCCGCGGCTCTTTTTTATACGAAAGTATATATTCCAAAAAGTACTTATGAAAAGGTCACGCCTTCTAGAGGTGATTTGGATGTTAAGGTCTTTGGTATAGGTAATGTTGGAGCTAAAGAGATTTACTCTGTCAATGCGCAGAATGCTTCAAAAATCAAAGCTATAAGAACAGATGAAGGCAAATGGGTGAAAAAAGGGGAACTGCTTGTTGTTATGGATGCTGTTGATCTGCCACAGCTTGTAGCAGAGGCAAAAGTTACTGTACAAAAAGCAAGAATGGAAGTAACGGCATCACTGAAAGATCTAGATGCATTGTATGCGCAAAAGAGCTTAAACTTAGTAACCTATAAACGGTATGAAAAACTCAAAGCACAAGCATTTGCTTCTCAATCCGAATATGACAAAGCAAAGGCGGACCTAGATGCCATAAATGCACAAATAGCAGCGACAAAAGCACATATAGACTCTGCAAAACATGAAGTGATTCGAGCGCAGGAGAGTGTCAAGGCCTTAGAGGTAAAACTCTCACGCTACAAAATCTACGCACCGGTTGACGGGTATGTCATCGTTAAAGAGGCAGAAGTAGACCAAAGTGTTATTCCGACTCAGCCAATTCTCAAAATTGTTGCTGCAAAAGATGTCTGGATTCAAGCCTATATAGATGAGCGAATAAGCGGAAATATTAAAGTAGGACAAAAAGCAGAAATCACACTGCGTTCTCAGGCAGATAAAAAGTTTGCAGGTGTTGTCAAGCGTATAGTGGCACAGAGTGATGCTGTAACACAAGAGAGAGAAGTTGATGTTGCATTTGAGCATTTACCGATTCCATTTTATATGAATGAACAGGCTGCGGTTCTCATAGCTACAAAAACTTTAAAAAATGTCTTAAAGATACCCACAAGTGTTATAGTACACAAAGATGCACTTAGTGGTGTTTGGCTACTTAAAGATGGTCGAGCACATTTCACTGCACTTCAGATTGCAGGAATAGATAAAGATGTGGCAGCCGTTAAAAATCTTTCACTGAATACAGTAATCATTCTGCCAGCAGCAAATAAAAAGCCTTTGTCTGAGGGTGCAAGAGTACACTAATGATAAATTTAGCACAAAAAGAGATTGCCCATACTTTTGGTAAGTTCATTGTCACTGCAGTAGGTGTTGGAATGCTGCTTGGCATTGTTATGATTATGATGGGTGTCTATCGTGGAATGATAATAGATGCTCAGGTGCTGTTGAATGACTTGGATGTGGATCTGTGGGTTGTTCAGGAAAATACACTTGGACCCTTTGCCGAGGCATCACGTGTGCATGAAGATTTAAAAGACACCATTCATGTCATACAAGGGGTAAAAAGTGCAGAGGGTATCACCTTTCAAAATCTCCAACTCCCTTTAAAAAACGAGATGGTACGTGTTTTTGCGGTTGGTTTTGACCCTTTTGGCGATATTGACCCTATAAATCCAAACAAACTCATAGCCGGACGAGGACTGGGACGCAGCCATTATGAAATGGTGGTCACAGACAAAGCAGGCTTTAAACTTAATGATAAAATAAACTTAGGAAGAGATATTTACACTGTTGTGGGTGTAACGCATGGTACAGTCTCCTCTGGTGGTGACCCTTTAGTTTACATTTCTCTTAAAGATGCTCAAGAGTTGCAATTTCTTTACTCTAATGCTCGCATAAGAAATGACAGAGCAAGAGGCATCAACAGCGTAAATTCACATATGGTAAATGCAGTTGTTGCTCGTGTGCAAAATGGTTATGATGTAAACAAAGTCGCACAAGATATTAGGCGATGGAAACATAAGTCTGTTTATACCGCAGAACAAGAGAAGACAATTCTTACCAAAAACTTAATAAAAATGGCATCAAAACAGATAGGAATGTTTACCGTCATACTTGTCATTGTCTCGACAATTATCATTGCCCTTATCATCTACACGATGACGCTAGAGAAGATGAAAGAGATAGCCATTATGAAGCTCATAGGAATTCCAAACTCGTTGATTATTAAAATGATAGTGCAGGAGACGGTACTTATGGGTGTTCTTGCATTTATTGCAGGAAATATCTTTGCGCATCTGATTTACTCAAAGTTTCCAAAAAGAGTTGTACTTGAGACGCCCGATGCCCTTGGACTTTTTATAGTCATCATCATAGCATCTGTGCTAGCTTCTTTTGTAGGTGTGAGAAAAGTAATAGCAGCCGATCCTGCAGAGGCAATAGGAGGATGAGTATGAGCAAACAAGCAATCAAAGTAGAGAATCTTGTAAAAAACTTTGGTAAGGGTGAAAGCCTTGTAGAAGTCATAAATGGAGCCTCTTTTGAAGTCAACAAAGGCGAACTTGTGGCCTTAGTCGCTCCAAGTGGAGCAGGAAAAACAACACTTCTTATGATGATAGGCTGCGTAGAGGAGCCGACAAGCGGGAGTGTTTGGCTTGGTGATGAAAAAGTTTATGAGAACAAATGGCTGACAAAAGAGACACGAAAAATAAGACGTGAAAAAATCGGTTTTATTTTTCAGGCACACTATCTCATTCCTTTTTTAAATATCATAGAAAATGTAACGCTTGTACCGCAGACAAACGGACTCTCAAAAGAGGAGAGCGAAAAAATAGCGATAGAGCTGTTGGAGTATTTTGAGATAGAAGATAAAGCCACTGCAATGCCCTCATCACTCTCAGGCGGGCAAAATCAGCGCGCTGCTATTGCAAGAGCCTTAGCCAATAAACCAGAAATTATTTTGGCAGATGAGCCAACCGCCGCATTGGATATAAAACGTTCTGTAGATGTTGTAAAGATGCTGAAAAAAATAGCAACAGATCAAGATGTAGCTGTCATTATGGTCACGCATGATGAAGCGATGCTGCCACTTTGTGATAGAATACTGAAAATAGAAGATAAAAAAGTGGTCTCTAGCGTAGCGCCGAAGGATACGCACATTTTATAAGGGTGTATTTGTGAAAAATATAGATACAAATATTATTGCAATAGGCTGGGTGAGTTTTTTTACGGATATGGCCTCGGCAATGGTAACGACACTGCTTCCTATTTTTGTGGTTTATGTCTTGGATGAGAGTGTAGAAAAACTGGGGTATATTATTGCCATAGCTACATTTGTTTCGTATGCACTGCGTATTGTATTTGGTTACTTGAGTGACAGGTATGATGTTGTAAAACCGTTCGTTGTAGGTGGTTACCTGATTTCAGCCGTGACCAAACCCCTACTTGCATACTCTCACTCTTATGGCTCGGTCGCTTTGCTTCGTTCGGTAGAGCGGATGGGAAAAGCGGTACGTGCTGCTTCTAAAGATGCTCTCATTAGTGCCTACAGCCACAAAACGCAAGAGGGCAAGAGTTTTGGTTTTCACAAGATGATGGATGTTTCAGGAGAGATGATGGGTTCTCTCATCATTGTCATTGTGTTTTTCTTTAGTGCTATGCAGAGTGAGACGCTCATTCGGGGTATATTTGCCTGGACACTTCTGCCTGGTTTGCTGGGTGTTTTTATAGTTATGTTTTTTGTAAAAGATGCACCTAAAAAAGAGAAGAGCAGTGCTGTTGTAGTCAATAAAGCAGATTATAAACTTTTTTGGATTTTAGGGAGTTACTTTTTCTTTCTGTTTTTCTTCATGAGTGATCAGTATTTTATTTTACGTGCAAAAAATCTTGGTATGACACTCTATGAGATTCCTCTGCTTGTTATTGCTTCTACGCTCACACAGACATTGCTGAGTTACTACAGTGGTACGTTAATAGATAAAATCGGCTCAAAATTTATGCTCTGCATCGCGTATGCTTTTGGAATTGCCTCTATCTTGGCACTTGGAGCTGACCTGCTTTGGCTGGCATTTGTATTTTTAGGTGTTTTTACAGTTGTCTCTTTAAATGCTTTACGGGTTTATATCTCAAAAAACGCAATCTCAAAGGCTTTTGTGTATGGCATCTTGTATGGTGGTGTAGCTATTTTTAGTGCGCTCGGCGCTTTAGTAGTCGGGGAAATATGGCACATATACAGTTTTCATGAAGTACTGCTATTCTCTTTGAGTGGAACTGTTGCTGTAGCTCTTTTGCTCTTTTTTAGTGCTTGGCAATCTTTTGTAAAAATGCGTTAAAAAGCTTTAGGTCCTTTATTAGATTATGCAAAAAAATCTTAGAATTAAAGAGTGTTTTTATAATAAAGTAGTACAATTGTTCTTTAGTAAAAAATATGATATTTTAAAGGACATTTAGATGGGTTTAGTACATAAAATAACTGAATGGCTACTTGAAAAAGAAGAAGATATGGCAAAATCCTGCGCTATTCCAATGCAGGAAATTGAGTATCAGATAGCTAAAGTCGCATCACAAAAAGAGAAGATTCAAAAAGAGTATGATGAGGCGATGAAAGAGCTTGAAAATGTAGCTGTAAGATTAGAAAAAATTAAAAATATAGAGACACTTCGCTGTCAAACAGAAAATAAAAAGTAAGGAAAAAATTATGACTAATGCTGTTACAAAAGAGTTAGCTGTTAGAAAAGTTGAAATAGAAAAAGAGTTAGAACTGCTTTTTAAAGCAAATATGAAAATAACTGACTGGGATGTTCCAGAAGGTGATGATACAGAGGCAGCTGATATAATTTTAAAAATTATGGATAAAAAGATTCAAGAGCTCCGTGCTGATGTAAAAGCCGGAAAATATGAGAACTATTAAAGGAAAGAAAATGAGTGCACATAAACATAAAGAACATTTAGCAAAGATAAAAGATGCTGTTACAAAGGCAAAAGATTTGAATGAGTCACAAAAGAGTGACAGTGTGAAGAGAATAGAAGAGTGGTATGAAGAAGATAAATCATTTGGTCTTTTAAAAGAAGAACTTTTAGAGATTAGTGAATATTTTGAAATACTATTTGCAGAGCTTGGTCTTAGTAAATAAATAAAATTTAAAGTGTGGGTATTAGATGAGTAGAGGATTTAAAGTCTTTTTTGTAGGCTTTCTTTTAATTTCAATTATTGTAAGTTTTTCGTATGTTTATACAATGCAGCGGGTAGATAGCTTAACAACAGAGAAATATTTGGACATTTCAAAAGAGATGCACAATGACTTGGAATTGCTCATTCGTGAAAAGTCTGAAGCTGTTTTACTTGTCGGTTTAACGCTCTCTCAAGATAATACAGTCAATACAATACTACGAACAAAAAAATATAATAAACTGCATTTAAATGATCTTTCCCTGCTTTTGCAAAAATACTCCTCTTTAAAAAATGTTTGGTTTCAGGTAATTGATGCAAATGGTGTGAGTGTTTACAGAAGCTGGAGTTCAAAACATGGTGATAATCTTGCAAAAGTCAGACTCGATGTTGCCAAGATGCTACGTCTTCCAAAAGTGATGTCAACTGTAAGTGTCGGCAAGTTTGATTTGTCTTTTAAATCTATGGTTCCTATTTTTGACAGATATGGAAGATTTATCGGGATGATAGAGACACTTGCTAAATTTAATTCACTTGTCTCAAAACTTGAGGCTAAAGGCTATCAAACACTTATAATGGTTGACAGACACTATAAAGCCCAACTGAAAAACTCCTTGTCAAACATTTTTGTAGATGATTACTATGTAGTGAATCCTGCAAACAATGGAATACTCTTAAATATTCTCAAAGAACATTCAGTGGAGTATTTTTTAAACATTCAATCTTATCAGGTAGATAAAAAGAATGCTTATCTCTTTACTGTTTTAAAAGTAGATGGCATTGATAATCGTCCGATGGCTTACTTTATTCTTGCCAAACCGCTGCGTGAGATTGATATGAGTGATATTGAACAGACAAAAGAGAATATTATTACAACTTTAGTTTTAGTCTCTATCTTTTTACTTGTACTTTTGTATATTATGTATAGTGTCAATTACAAAAGATTTATCCAAAAACAAAATGAGATACTCGAAGATACAGTCGAAGAGAAGACAGAAGCGCTGCAAAAGCAGAGTAAAAGAATGAAATATCTTGCACATCATGACTCTCTGACTGCACTACCAAATAAAAACCTCTT
>Ga0256829_1001146_pt1 | contig 22797 bp, 21 predicted proteins | sample 131447metaG_FD_185979 | JGI IMG/M metagenome (GOLD analysis project Ga0256829, IMG submission 185979) | Hydrothermal vent microbial communities from Lau Basin, Pacific Ocean - 131-447 | ecosystem: Environmental > Aquatic > Marine > Hydrothermal vents | place: Pacific Ocean: Lau Basin | collected...
AGGGCAAAAAAGAATAGATGCCCGATAAATGCCCCACATGCTGCGACAACAATCACCTTCCATGTTTCTAATACACCAGCCGCCGCCAATGCTGCGGCAACGATAAACACCGTTTCACCTTCAATAAATGTCCAGATAAATACAGCCCAATAGCCATATTGTTCAACAAACTGTTGTGCCCATTCCATGCGAGTAGTGTATCGCGCATTGTTTTAAAGGGCACGAAATAAAGGGGTTTAACTGTAGCGTCAGGTAGTTCCAAAGGGGAGATGTGGTGATAGAAAATTAAAGAAGCAGCATGATTCATTGATTAAAAAAACTTGAATGCATGCTTGTTCTACAAGCAACGCGGAACCTTACACTTTTAAAATATACGATGTGCACATCTATAAAAACTGCGCCTCTACAGTTGTACCCAAGCTATTTGAACGAAATTCAATCAGCCCACCTACTGCTTCCACTCTGCGTTTTAGATTGCCCAGCCCACGTCCTATGGTATGACTAACATCAAAGCCTTTACCATTATCAGTAAGCGATAACACATATGTTTTATCATTTTCACCTTTGGGGCGAACAAAGACCCGAACTGTTACTTTATCCGCCTCTGCATGTTTGATTACATTGGTCATCAACTCTTGTAAAATCCGCAATAATTGCAGCGCTTTATCTAGCCCAAAACATTCAAATTTATCCAACTGATCAAAGTTCCATATCACTTCAATCCCATGCATATCTAAGCGTGGCTGATAACGATAACGAAATGATGCAAGCATTTGTGATAAGCATTGCTCATCAGGATCCAATGAGTCAATCACAATTCTTAATTCATCCATGGCTTGATGAACCGTTTCGGATATCACATAACCTTCTTTTGTTGCAGAAGATTCAGCCACAGCCAAGACCGATACAAGGTGACCGCCCACACCATCATGAATATCCGCCATAATACGCTCGCGCTCTTTTAATAGGATTTTTTCATGTTCTGCTTGACGTGTTTTCTCAAGGCTTTGTCTTAATGCATGTTCACTTTCTTGGATGCGTTGAGCCAGCACACGATTATGGCTTTCGGATACGGTTAATGCCTGCATATAAGATTTTAACATCTCATGCCCCATCATGATAAAAATCAAAGGTTGTCCAAATTGCAATACATAAGGATGATTGAGTATGAAAAATATATTTGCCCAATCATGAAATCCTAAGATTAAATTGCTACCAACACATACCAAACCAAGTATTGCCTTGCGATTATGTCTGTCATAATAGAAAGATTTCAGCAATGCTAATATCAATATCGTGTACATCACCGCATAACCTGTCACAACCCATCGAATACCATGAAACACATGTATGTCAGGCAACATAAACAATAACAAAATCGCACACACAGCATAGCCCAATATAAAACGTTCGCGCAGCAGATGTTGCCAGCCTATAAAATGGCAGAAGTATACCAGTATCGCACCCAGCATGATAAAGTGACATGAAAAACAAAAACGCACCCAATATTCAAGTGGGATGGGCAATGTTGCCACAAAGAAATAAAGCGAATAAAAAGCCCATGCCAATGAAGCCAGTGTAAACCAACCATACACAGGCTCTTTGCGTGATCTCCATATAAAAAACAAGAAAACACCCATGCTAAATGCCAGCACAGCACAAATTTGGCTAAGCGTCACCTGCAAAAAGTAGAGTCTTTGATAGGCTGACTTTATCTCTGTGTCTCCACCAATATGAAAGGGTAATAGCCGTCCGAAATAGTTGGCTTTTACCGCAACTTTTATGTCCAAAGTATTGCTTCCCAAGCGCAGCAACTCAGTGGGAATCGTCATGTAATAGGGTCTATTCCAAATCAACGAATAGCTATTAAATTCACCATGTTGAGCAATCAATTTACCATTAAGATAAATCTTCGCATTGTTACTCACACGCGGCAACAACAAAGCCAATAATTCATTTTCAGGGAGCTTCTCCAACACCCAATCAAACCGATAAGTACCGACCCCACCCATATCAGGGTGCTTTTTATTCCAGTTATCAGGCAATGATACAGGCTGCCATGTGATTGAACTTTCCGATTCTGCAATAGCTTCGTTACTTTGAAAGTGAAACTGCCCTTGATTCAGCTCTATTAGCTCTTGTGCCCCAACTGGGCATACATACCCCATCAATAAGAGTGACCATAAGAGAGAGCGCAACATCATGTTGAATGAAGGTGAATCAGTCCCGATTTACTGGCTTCAAATATAGCTTCGCCCCGCGTGTTTACGCCCAGCTTTTCATAAACTTTACGCGTATGGCTGGCAACCGTATGATAAGAAATATCCATTTGCAGGGCAACCTCCTTCATGCTCAAGCCTTTGGCAGTATATTCCAGCACCTCTTGTTCCCGCTCACTTAAACCTACATCAATATTATTTTGCTTAGTCTGCTCTGCTTGAACTTGAAAGCGTTTGAGCAAATATTTCGCAATCTTTGGGCTGATTGGTGCATAACCTTGTGATACCTCAACAATCGCATTGGCAATCATTACAAAGGGTGTGTCTTTCAATAAATAGCCACTGGCTCCTGCCTCAATGGCTCGCACTACCCGTTTTTCATCACCAAATATAGAAAACACAATCGATTTGATAGCCCCTGCACTTTTTCGACGCGCTTTATGAATAAGCTCAATACCATCGCCATCGGGCAGCCCCAAATCAACCAGTAAAACATCAGGTTTGTTCACCAAGGCTCGTTCCGCATCACGAAAATTTTCCGAATAAGCAGTCAGACACAACTCAGGGTGATCTTGAATGGCTTGTATCAAGCGCGTACGAATACTTTTATCATCCTCCACAACTTGTACATTTAACATGAATCCGCCACTCCCCCTCCCTATAGCCAACACCAAGTATGTAACTATTCATCACACAACAATAAAGGATCAGAGAATAGAAACATGCGATATGGATTAGCATGCACATCCCCAATTCTAGTGATACCCAAGTCATTAGTAGCTTATAAGCTTCGCCACTGCAAATGATGGAGGGCTTATGAAACACCTTTTTAACGGTAAATACTTACTTGCCATGCTTTTTTCACTTTTTTTACTCGCCTCATGTGGCGGAGGTGGAGACAGTGGGGTACCAGCGACTACAACACCCGCAGCACCTACAACACTGACGTGGAATCAAAACAATTGGGATCAGGTGAACTGGCAATAAGATCCATGCCGCTTGCGGCATAGGAATAGCCCTGAGAGATGCGCTATTTTTTTATACTTAAAACACTATATCAAACAGGAGATAAACCGATGAAACACACACAATATATTATCACAGCCGCCGCAGCATTGTTAATCAGCTCAACAGCATGGGCAGGCGCACTGACTATTCCCAACACCTTTACAGCAGGCACACCAGCCGTGGCAGCCGATGTGAATGTCAATTTCACTGCAGCTAAAACAGCCGTGGATGATAATAATACACGGATTAATACCAATGCTGCATCGGCAGCGACCAATACAACTGATATCGCAGGCAATGCAACCAATATCACCGCATTGCAAAGTGCAAAACCAGGTTATGCTAGGGCTGTTGGTGGCGCGACCTACGCCACAGGAATACCATTGACAGCTACTGGAAAAGCCGTTGTTACGCTAACCATGAATGCTCCAGCATCTGGATTTGCAATTGTTACAGGGCAAATGAAGGCGACTCTGGTTCATACATTGAATACTCTAAATGTATATGGAATGAAAATTTCAGCCATCGCCGGAGATGTAGCATCTGATTATGATGCTACTTTTGTTCATGTTCGAGCTAAGCAGCCAACAGAAATTTATGCAAAACTGCTAACTGCTACCACAGTCATACCTGTTGTTGCCGGGGCTAATATCATTTACCTGAATGCCTATGTTCCTGCAGGGAGCACTCAAGGCGCGATAAACCAGCCCAAATTAACTGCGATTTATGTACCAAACGCTTATTAATTTTTTGAAAAAGTTAGTCGTGATCAATCGGGTCAGACGTATCCAGGGGCTTAATGAGCCGATGTTTCATCGAAAGTAGAGTGGTAATATATGGGAGGGGGTGAGGAATATGTGTAATATTACTATCGAGGACGTATCTGTTGATTCTACAGGAAATCATTTGAATGTGGTTACCATCACAGGAACGGCAACCGACTGTAAAGCTGGTATTGAGGTCAGTATACAGTGTCACGGGGATAAAATTAGTAAGCAGGTCAGCATTAATCAAAACACACAAGAGTGGCAGGCAACATTTAGTGCTGGAGATAAGTTAAAAACTACAGAATGTGGATGCGGTGCAACGGTTACCGTTGTGGCTACGTGCATGACTAATCCAACCTGCAATGCAATAATCACAAGCACTTTGGACTGTAACTCTTTAAGCTGTCCAGTGATTGGTGAAATCAGGACTTTAATAGCCAATACCTGTACAAATGGTCAACGTGAAGTAACAGTCGAAGTTGATGTGACCGGTACTTCTAGTGCTGCCTTGGAATGTAAGTACGATGGACTAGTAGCTGCTACTAGCCCAATCTCTAGTGGCTCATCTACTATTCCGTTTGTCTTTACTGTAAATGGCGATGATGCATCACATATCATTGAAATAGGTGTGGTATTACCAGTTGGCTGTAGCAGCAAAACAACAAGCATTATAGTGCCAGCATGTGATGCGTGCCCAGTTTTTAACGACCTCAACTACGAAGTTAGTAGTGATTGTAATCAGGGAAAAAGAACTGTTACAGTGACTGTGGGTGTCACAAACCCCACATCATCTCTCCTAGCGTTAAAATGTATCTATGATGGGCAAGAAGTAGATACATTGGTAGTGAGTACTAGTGGCGTTAGTCTTGCAGAGTTCTCTTTTGAAATAGAGGGTGATTCGGCAAGCCATACACTTGAAGTAGGGACTATTTTACCAGAAGGTTGTACTGGAAAAGAAAAAATTATTGATGTTCCCGCTTGCCCTGCTTCTAATGATGATCCTGCTTCTAATGATGATCCTGCTCCTAATGATGATCCTACTTCTACAGGGGGGGCTATTAATTGGTGTCTTATTACCTTTTTGACATTGGCTGCTGTGATAATTGTTGCTGGCATAGTAGCTATAGCGGCTGGTTGTGCTGCTTTGGTACCTCCTGCTACCCCTGTGGCTATAGCAGTCCTTATGGGGGCACTTCTAACTGGAGTCATTGCTCTGGTTCTATTGATTATTTGGTGTTTTGTATGCAGCAGTGCGAGTGTAAGCCGCTGTGCTGTTTTAAATGACTTACGAGACTTGTTGATTCTCTTAGAAATTACAGTTGCTATTGTTGCTGCCATTGGATTTTTTAATGGAGCATGTATTCTTGGATTAATTGTAGGTTTTGCATATTATGGAATTATGATCACCATTTTAGAGTTTATAATGAGAGTTTTCTTAAACTGCGTTATCGCTGCCAGTACAGGGTTAATAGGAAGGGTTAGAGACTTTCTGGGATTAAGTGAATGAACTACTAAAGAGGGCGCTTAGAATCAATAGAATCAGACTCGATTGATATTTAACGATAGTTGTTGCACCTATATCATATGAATATAAAAGGTTTAATTAAGAAGAATAAAAAAAACAGGAGACTCACCATGAATAAAAAAATAGTCATACTTAGCGCAGCCATGCTCTTTAGCTCAACAGCATGGGCAGGCACGACTACAACGGTAACTGGCATATCAAATGCAAGTGGCGCAGTTCCAATAGTATCAAACAAGAGTGTGCCCCAGCCTCAAGCATCAGTGTCTACTGCAGGAGCTACTACAACGGCAACGGGCATATCAAATGCAAGTGGCGCAGCTCCAATAGTATCAAGCAAGAGTGTGTCCCAGCCTCAAGCATCAGTGTCTGCTTCAGGGGTTACAACAACTGGTGCATCAACTACAAACTGGTAAAAGGGGTGCTAGCCTTTTAAAACGGGGATAGAATGGGGATAGGGTCTGACCAAGCTAAGTTATTGATATATAGTGATATAACCTTGAAAAATGGCTTGATTTTGGGCTTAAATGGCTGTTTTTGAGGGTAAAAGGATAGCTTTAAGGGTTTCTTTTTAAAAGACACGCATTCTTTTACTGTTAGGTATGAATCAGAAGGTGACCTTAGAGTCGCTTTTTTTACTTTCGCTAGCAGGGGGAAGATACTTTCTTAAGATCATAGGGGCTATATCATGAGTACACTCAGCTTGAGATTACCAGATTCTTTACATGAAGGTGTAAGAAAATTGGCAAAAAAGATAATATATCAATCAACCAATTTGTTGCTACTGCATTAGCAGAAAAAATGTCCGCGCTTACGACAGAGGCATATTTAACCGATAGAGCCAAGCGGGGTAGTAAGAAAAAGTTTGAAGATGTTCTTTCGAAAATCAAAGATATTGAACCAGATGAAAATGATGTGTTGCAATAATTGGCTGTATCTGGTCGCATGGTTTCGATGGCTGATATCTGAATGTTTTAGCTAGTTATAATTGCTCTGATGCACTAAGTCGTTAGGTTTGCGGCATGTCTGTTTATACTGAACTTACCCACGAAAACATTTCTCATATTTTGAAAGGTTATAGCTTGGGCACATTGAAATCTTTTGAAGGTATTGCTGCTGGTATTGAAAATAGCAATTTTTTTATTGATACTGAACAGGGGCGCTTTGTACTGACGGTCTTTGAGCGTATGGATGAGCAGGAACTGCCCTATTTTATGCGTTTGATGCGCCACTTAGCAGCTAAAGGTTTGTCATGTCCTGATGTGATGCAACGGCATGATGATTCGTTGTTGTTTGAGGTAAAAGATGAAAGTGAGGCGAAGTGGGGTTGTATTGTATCCTGTTTATCTGGCAAGACGCTGGATGATTTGAATGAAGCCCAACTGCATGCATCAGGGCAAGCTTTGGCACAATTGCATTTGGCAGGTGAGTCCTTTGCTGAAGCACGGGCTAATCCAACAGGTATGATTTGGTTGCAAGAGCATGTGGATAAAGTGCAGCAAGGTACAGCGAAAGCTTATGGTGATGCGGCTGCCGAATTGTTGCGGAATGAGTTGAAAAATCAGCAACAACAATCGTGGGATAATTTGCCGCAAGGTGTGATTCATGGTGATTTATTTGTCGATAATATCTTATTTGATGGTGATAAAGTATCGGGCATTATTGACTTTTATTATGCCCACACCGCGCCATGGGTTATGGATATTGCCATCACACTTAATGCGCAAGCTGTGATGCTTGCTGATGAGGATGATGGTCGTATCCAAGCTTTTCTTACGGGTTACGAATCAGTCAGAGCTTTGCAAGAAGATGAGTTTCAAGCATTGCCAGTCTTATTGCGTCTGGGAGCATTGCGTTTTTGGGTATCGCGTTTGTATGATGCCTTGTTTCCGCGTGGCGGCACACTGACGCAGACCAAAGACCCTGAGGAATATCGATTGAAGCTACTATTTCACCGTGGAGAGTGAGTGCTAAACAGTGAATATAATGCTCTAAAATAGGTGATTTATTGTTGGATGTGGACAATGCGTTGATTTTGCCGCTAGGCATAGGCATAGTTCGCGCCGCGTCGCGGGGCACGGAATGTTGTTCGCTGTGTCTGTGCGGTGGTTGTTCTTTGATTTTTATCTCATGCGAGGGTGGCGGAATTGGTAGACGCGCTGGTTTTAGGTACCAGTATCTTTGATGTGGGGGTTCGACTCCCCCCTCTCGTACCATATTTATAATAAAGCCACATTAGTGGCTTTTTTAGTTTTGAGACAACGCTTATTTTCTGTGATGGAGACCATCAATGATTCAAACAAATGTAAAACAACTAAGTGATACCGAGCATCAAGTTCATGTAACTTTGCCACAATCTGAGTATGACCGTGTTTATGCGGAGCATGCTAGCAAGTTGGGTAACCAAGCAAAACTACCAGGTTTTCGCCCAGGGAAAACACCTGCGAATGTGATTCAAAAACAATTTGGTTCTAAAATTCATGAAGATACTGTTTCTGAATTATTACAAGCTCACTATGTTGGTGCGATTGAGTCTTCAGGTTTGGTGCCAGCACTTCAGCCTGAATTGAAAATGCCAGCCGTGCAGCCAGATGGCGAGTTTACGTTTACGTTGGATGTTGTGACATGGCCGAAGGTTGAATTGGCAAAACTATCCAAGTTGAAGTTTGATGAAACAACTGTGAATGTTGAAGATGCGGATGTGGATGCTGTGGTTGAGCGTTTGCAAAAATCACAGGTGAAATATGATGTTGAAGATGGTCGCGTAGCAGAAAATGGTGATCAGGTAACGATTGATTTTGTTGGTTTTGTAGATGATGAACCGTTTGAAGGTGGTGATGGCGAAGCTCACGCATTGGTCTTGGGCTCTGGTCAGTTTATTCCAGGCTTTGAAGAGCAGTTGCTTGGGCATAAAGCAGGTGAGCATGTTGTTGTGAATGTAAGTTTCCCAGAAGATTATCAAGCAGCACACTTGGCAGGTAAAGAAGCGCGCTTTGAAACAGACGTGAAATCAGTGGCAAAACCAGAAACGGCTGAGGATGATGATGCTTTGGCGAAAATGTTGGGCTTTGATGATGCCGCAGCATTGCGCGCTGATGCTCAAACACGTTTGGAAAGTGAGGCTAAAGAGGCATCATTTCAAGTAACACGTGATGCAGCATTGGATGCTTTACTGGCTGCCAATGAAATGACTATTCCAGGGCGTTTGTTGGAAGAGGAAATTAAAAACACAACACAACGTGTGATGCAAAATATGCAGCAGCAAGGCATGGAAGCAAACGATGAGATGTTTGCTGATGAAGCCTTTAAAAAAGAAGTGCGTGAACGGGCTGAACGTAGCTTGAAATTATCTGTGTTAATTCAGGCAGTGCGTGAAATGGCTGAACTTGAGTTGGATGAGTCGGCTGTGGAAGAAGAGCTTGAATTGATGTCCAAGCAGTACCCAGCTGAACAGCATGACCAGTTTATTGCTTGGATTAAAGGCCAACAAGAGCAAATGGCGGGCATTCGTGACCGCCTTCTTGAGCAGCGTTGCGTAGCGCATGTTGTTGCCGAAGCGAAGACTAAAGCTGTGTCTAAAGCACTATCTGCATGGCAGCAGGAGCGAGATGCTCAAGCATAAGGCTTGAACTTCGCTGTTTGTAGCCCTATAAGCGGCTAGATGGTAAATGATTTGCAAGGAGCAGCTATGAATTTGGTCCCAATGGTAGTGGAACGCACCTCACGAGGTGAGCGTTCTTATGATATTTTTTCAAGGCTGTTAAAAGAGCGGATTATCTTCTTGAGTGGTCAGGTTGATGATAATATGGCAAATCTAATTACGGCGCAGTTGTTGTTCTTAGAAGCTGAAGGTCCTGATAAAGATATTTATATGTATATCAATAGCCCTGGTGGTTTGGTGACGGCTGGCATGGCGATTTATGATACCATGCAATACATTCGTTGTGATGTCTCTACGCTTTGTGTTGGACAGGCTGCCAGTATGGGAGCCCATTTATTGGCTTCGGGCGCACCTGGTAAACGTTTTGCTTTGCCTAATGCGCGGGTAATGATTCATCAGCCGCTGGGTGGTTTTCAAGGTCAGGCGACAGATATTGAGATTCATGCGCGTGAAATTCTTAAGCTTAAAGATCATATGAATGCCATGATGGCAGAGCATACAGGTCAGCCGCTGGAAAAAGTTGCAGAAGATGTAGAACGTGATTATTTCTTAAGTGCGCAAGAAGCCTGTGACTATGGTTTGGTGGATAAAGTTTTAGCGTCCCGCTCTGAGATAGAAAGCGATTCATAATAATTCAATTCACACTTTACTGCTTTAATAGCAGTGTTGCTTGTTGATAAAATTGCAGATGATGTGATTTTTGTAGTAGTATGGATTTGGTATCGACAAAAGTAATGCTGTTATAAGCTTGCATGGTAGAGCGTGATGGAGGTTTGACATGGGTAAACAAAGTGATGGTGATGCAACATTATTCTGTTCTTTTTGTGGAAAAAGCCAGCATGATGTTAAAAAGTTAATCGCTGGCCCGACTGTATTTATTTGCGATGAATGTATTGATTTATGCAATGAAATCATGGTGGAAGAGTTGGCTGGTGCGACAGCTTTAAAAGCCGATGCTGATACATCTTCGATTCCCAAGCCCTCTGAAATTAAATCATTCTTAGATGATTATGTGATTGGGCAAAATGATGCCAAGCGTATGCTTGCTGTGGCTGTATATAATCATTACAAACGCATTGAGCACAACCAGCAGAGCGATGTTGAAATATCTAAGAGTAATGTGCTTCTTTTAGGGCCAACAGGCTGTGGTAAAACCCTCTTAGCGCAAAGTCTTGCACGTGTTTTTGATGTGCCATTTGTGATGGCGGATGCAACAACACTGACTGAAGCGGGTTATGTGGGTGATGATGTTGAAAATATTATTTCAAAATTATTGCAAGCCGCCGACCATGATGTTGAGCGTGCCCAGCGTGGTATTATCTATATTGATGAAGTCGATAAGCTTTCTCGTAAAGCCGATTCACCTTCGATTACCCGTGATGTATCAGGTGAGGGTGTGCAGCAGGCTTTATTAAAATTGATTGAAGGCACCGTTGCTAATGTTCCACCACAGGGTGGGCGTAAAAATCCACAGCAAGAATTTATTCAAGTCGATACAACCAATGTTTTGTTTATTTTAGGCGGTGCATTTGCAGGCTTAGAAAAACTCATTGAATCGCGTGGTAAGAGCCGTTCGATTGGTTTTGGTGCGAATGTTGTCTCTGAAGATGAACAAGATATTAGTGTGTTGCTAAAACAGGTTGAGCCAGAAGACTTGATTCAGTACGGATTGATTCCTGAACTTGTTGGCAGGCTTCCTGCTGTAGCAACATTAACCGAGTTGGATAAAGAAGCTTTATTAGAGATTTTGACAGCACCCAAGAATGCATTGGTAAAACAATACCAAGCATTGTTGTCTTATGATGGTGTGGATGTCTCATTTACGGATAATGCTTTGTCAGCTATTGCAGATAAGGCGATTAAACGCAAAACGGGTGCGCGTGGTTTGCGAGCTATTATGGAAGCAGTCATGCTGGATGTGATGTATGAGATTCCAACCATGGGAAATGTGGAAAAATGCGTGATCAATCGTAAAGTTGTAGAAGGTGATGCAGATCCCGTTTTGGTCTTTCATGCCGATGATGAAGCGGCAAATGGATAAGCTTTAGCGTAATTTTTAGGCGTAGGTAACTATTCAGCATAGTTATAAATTGATCCGTATCTGTTCAGATTGCCGCTGATTTGCTCGAGACCACCAACAGTAGGCGCTTTTAGGCGAGGCGGAAAAGCGCAACTTACTACTGTAAGTGAGTATTTTCTAACGCAGGTATCGGGCGAATCGGTGGTAAGCTGAATAGTTACAGACGTAGTATGTTGATGTGCAAGGTAAGGAGAGTGATGTGGCAGAATGGGAAAGTGGTAGTGAGCAGGTTGATGAAGTAGGTAAAGAAGGTGTCTTGCCAGTTTTGCCACTGCGCGACATTGTTGTTTTTCCTCATATGATTGTACCTTTGTTTGTCGGGCGTGAGAAAAGCGTTAAAGCCTTAGATGAAGTGATGCAATCGGGCAAAAAGATTGTTCTTCTAGCACAAAAAGATGCAGATAAAGATGACCCCGACCCCGAAGATCTTTATCAAGTGGGCACGTTGGGAAATATTCTTCAAATGCTGAAGCTGCCAGATGGCACAATTAAAGTGCTGGTAGAAGGTGGCGCACGCGTGCGTGTCGCAGAGATTGAAAATGACGGTAATGTTTTGCGTGCGAATTATCAGATTATGCCAGAAGCTGATGATGATTTGCGCGAGCGTGAAGCTGTTGCCAAGACTGTTGAGCAGCAATTTGAAGCTTATGTGAAGTTGAATAAGAAGACTCCGCCTGAAGTGTTGGTCTCGGTTGCCGCTGTGGAAGAAGTGGATAAGTTGGCAGATACTATTGCTTCACACCTTAGTTTAAAGCTGGAAGATAAGCAGGCTCTGTTAGAAATTCCAAGCGTGATTGAGCGTCTAGAGCGTTTGTATGCTCATATGGAAGATGAGATGGAAATCTTGCAGGTGGATAAACGCATTCGTACGCGTGTAAAACGTCAGATGGAGAAATCGCAACGCGAATATTATTTATCTGAGCAAATGAAGGCGATTCAAAAAGAGTTGGGTGAAGATGATGCGCAGGGTGATATGGAAGCCTTGGCAAAACGTATTGAAACAGAAGGTTTGAGTAAAGAAGCTCAGGAAAAGGCACAGGCTGAACTGAAACGTCTGAAAATGATGCCGCCAATGAGTGCTGAAGCAACCGTTGTAAGGAATTATTTGGATTGGCTGCTCGATTTGCCATGGAAGAAACGCACCCGTGTGCGTCGTGATTTAAGTGTTGCAGAAGCAATTTTAGATGAAGATCACTTTGGTCTGGAAAAGGTCAAAGAGCGCATTCTTGAGCATTTGGCTGTCTTGCAGTTGGTGCGCAAGATGAAGGGGCCGATTCTTTGTTTTGTAGGTCCTCCAGGTGTGGGTAAAACATCACTTGGACGTTCTATTGCACGTGCAACAAGCCGGAAGTTTGTGCGAATGAGCTTGGGCGGGATGCGTGATGAAGCTGAGATTCGTGGGCATCGCCGGACCTATATTGGTTCTATGCCAGGCAAGGTTGCACAATCCATGAAAAAGGCTGGTGTGAAGAACCCTCTCATTTTGCTGGATGAAATTGATAAATTAGGTGCTGATTTTAGAGGTGATCCTTCATCAGCGCTTTTGGAAGTACTTGATCCAGAACAAAACAACACCTTTAATGATCATTATTTGGAAGTGGACTATGATTTGTCTGAGGTGATGTTTATTACCACGGCGAATAGTCTGAATATTCCAGGGCCGCTTTTAGACCGTATGGAAGTGATTCGTTTGTCAGGTTACACCGAAGCCGAGAAGTTGGCGATTGCCAAGCGTTACTTGCTTTCCAAGCAGCTAAAAAATCATGGTCTGAGTGAAGGTGAAGGTTTTGATGTGGATGATAAGGCTTTGGTGGATGTGATTCGTTATTATACCCGTGAAGCAGGTGTACGAGGTTTGGATCGTGTGTTGGCAAAACTTTGCCGTAAAATGGCACGTCGTTGGGTTCAAAATACACCTAAAGTTGCTTTGAAAGTTGGTCGTGATGATTTGGAAGCATATTTGGGTGTGCGTCAGTACAGCTTTGGCATGATGGAAGAAGAGCATCAAGTGGGGGTTGTAACAGGGCTTGCTTGGACAGAAGTGGGTGGTGAGTTGCTACAAATTGAAACTGCGTTGATGCCCGGTAAAGGCAAGTTAACGGTTACAGGGCAGTTGGGCGATGTGATGCAGGAATCCATTCAAGCAGCCTTGACGTATGTTCGCTCGCGTGCGGCAAGTTTGGGTTTGAAGTCTGATTTTCATCAAAATGTAGATATTCATGTGCATGTTCCTGAAGGAGCTATCCCGAAAGATGGCCCTTCGGCGGGTCTTGGCATGGCAACATCGATTATTTCTGCTTTGACAGGTATTACAGTCAAAAAAGAGGTTTGCATGACGGGTGAAATCACCTTGCGAGGTAAGGCATTACCTATTGGCGGCTTGAAAGAGAAGTTGTTGGCAGCGCACCGAGGAGGCTTGACGGAGGTGATTATTCCTGAAGAAAATGTCAAAGATCTCAAGGAGATACCTGCGAATATATTGGAAGGGTTAAAGATTCATAGTGTTTCACATATGGATGAAGTCTTGAAGTACGTCTTGACGCGTGTTCCTGAGGGTATGAGTATACCGAAGGATTTTGTACAAAACTCTTTGATGGATATTTATTTAGATAAAAGCGCTATTTCAAGGCATTAATTGCTTGTCGGGTAAAAATAATTTGACAGGTAGTGGGGTAAGCAAACTATAGTTCGCCTACACCTTTATTTCTGGGAGGAAAAAGATGAATAAAGCAGAATTGATTAACCATGTAGCAGCAACCGCTGACCTAAGCAAAACAGCAGCATCAGCAGCCGTTGAAGCTGTATTGAGTGGTGTTACAGGCGCATTACAGAGTGGCGATAGCGTTAGCTTGGTAGGCTTTGGCACATTTTCAGTAGCTGAACGCGCTGCACGCACTGCACGCAACCCACGCACTGGCGAAGCTATTGAAGTTGGTCCTTCAAAAGCACCAAAATTCAAAGCTGGCAAGGGTTTGAAAGACGCTGTAAAATAAGCTTGCAACTTGGCGGACAGACGTTAATGTTCGCCGCGCTGAAGAGGGAGAGATCCTGAATCAGGGGCGCTTAGCTCAGTTGGTAGAGCACCGCCCTTACAAGGCGGTGGCCGCAGGTTCGAGTCCTGCAGCGCCCACCATATCCTGTATAGGAAAAGTTTTGAAAAGTTCATTACTATTGTAATTTACATTTCAATTGGAGCGGTAGTTCAGTTGGTTAGAATGCCGGCCTGTCACGCCGGAGGTCGCGAGTTCGAGTCTCGTTCGCTCCGCCACTTTAAAGGCTGTATATCTTCGGATATGCAGCCTTTTTTTGTATCTATTCCTATTGTTTGTTAGGGTGCAGCGCAGGTGATTATCCAGCTTGCTTATCAATTTTTTCGTATGTCTTTAGATAAGACTTTGTGACGTTGTATTTTAGTCGATAAACAAGCTGGTCTTAATGAACGGACGGGAGGGCTATATGCCACTGACATTGAATAATATTGCTAAACAGGGCAAACATGGATCAACGATGATGCCTGTGATTCAAGGCGTAGGGCGTGCTGCTATAGAAATTGCAGCCGTATTGCGTGGCGCTGTGTTTCGAGGTGCATTGGGTGGAGCAGGTAGCGAGAATGTTCAGGGTGAGCAACAACAGCTTTTGGATGTATTATCTGATGAGATTTTCCTTGATGAAATGCGCTCGACTGGTTTTGTGTGTGCGGTAGGTTCGGAAGAGCAAGAAGAATTATTGGTGATTGAAGAATATGCCAGTGCAGATTATTTGGTATTGGTAGATCCATTGGATGGCTCTTCAAACCTTGATGTAGATGGTCCTGTTGGAACAATTTTTTCTATTGTGAAACGTAAAACTGCCAACACAGAACGCCCACATGTATCGGATACCTTACAAAATGGTCGTGAAGTGATTGCTGCAGGTTATGTGTTGTATGGTCCATCAACCATGTTGGTGTGTTCTGTGGGTGAAGGCGTGGATGGTTATACATTTAACCCTTCAACAGCACGTTTTGAATTGAGTCATGGTAATATGCGTATTCCTGAAACAGGTGGTTATTACTCTGTGAATGAATCCAATGCCGATCAATGGGCTGACGATATGGGTGCGAAACTTGATAATCTTAAATCTCAAACAGGTTTGGGTATGCGTTATGTGGGTGCTATGGTGGCCGATATGCACCGTACCATTTTGAAAGGTGGTGTGTTTTTGTATCCAGCTGATAGCAAGAATACCACGGGTAAATTGCGTTTATTGTATGAAGCGATTCCTATGGGCTTTATCATGGAACAAGCAGGCGGCAAATCAATGAGCAGTGATGGTGTGGCTGTTTTGGACTTGCAACCTGAAGCCTTGCATCAACGTGTACCTGTATATTTGGGTTCAAAGACTAAAGTGGATATTTTGTTGGGCTGATCGTTACTGGGGCACATATGTCCAAAATCGATTTTGTAGAAACGTACTTAAGGGAAATTGGTGTGCAAACACCCGTTTCCCTTGTTCGTTTGGGGAATAAAAAGAGCAATGCGAAACAAGTTACCAGCCAAATTTTAGGTAATGTTTCGCTGCCTGAGTCTGAATTAAAATCTGCGCCTGTGAATGACTTGGATTTGCCGAGTATGGCTGAACAAGCTAGGCAGTGTCAGGGCTGTAGTCTTGCTACATCTCGCCAGCATGTTGTGTTTGGTCAGGGTAACCCAGATGCTCATTTGCTGTTTATTGGTGAAGCCGCTAATAGTTTGGAAGATCAGCATGGTGAAGGTCTTGTTGGGCATGTTGGTGATATGTTTGATAGCATGTTGATGGCAATAGGCTTGCATCGGAAGCAGGTTTACAGTTTAAATGTTTTACAGTGTTTACCGCCCAATCATCGTGATCCCAAGCAAGATGAATTGGATGCGTGTCGGGTTTGGCTGGATGCTCAGCTGGATAAGGTATCACCCAAGGTGATTTGTGTGATGGGGCGTGTTGCTGCACAGGGGTTGTTGAAAAGTAATACTGTGTTGCATGATCTGCGTGGGGAATGGCATAGTTATCGCGGAATTCCAGTATGGGTATCGTATCACCCAGCTTATTTATTGCGCTCACCCAAAGCTAAAAAGAAAGTCTGGGATGATTTGCTAGTGATTCAAAACCGCCTTGTGGATTTATTGCCTAAGACTTAGTTGCCACTCACTTCATGCTCGTCGGGAGCTTTGACAATGCGAACGCGTTGAATCCAGCCATCTTCAATGCTTAAGACTTCTAACTGTAGGTCTTTGATTGGCAGGCTAACTTTATTTTCCGGTTGGTCGCCAAGTGTTTGAACAATAAGCCCGCCAATGGTCGTTGCACCATCTTCGGGGAGATCGCCATCAAGTGCCTGGTTAATGTCATGCACGTTGGCAGTTGAGGTTACAACCAATGAACCATCTGGTTGCTGCCAGACTTCAGATGACGTTGGGACATCAGATTCATCGACAATATCGCCGACAATTTCTTCAATAATATCTTCCAGTGTAATCAGACCTTCAATATCACCAAATTCATCGACGACAATCGCCATGTGTTGGTGTTTGCTTTGAAAATCAAAGAGTTGGCTTAAAGCATGGCGGTTGTTGGGTGTGTAGAGAGGGTTTTGCCAAATCATGGCATGTGTCAGTGGTTTATCTGAATCATCGAGTTTAATCAGCTCGCGTAGATGAATAATACCGATGATATTGTCACTCTGGGATAGGAAAACGGGGTAACGAGAATGCGGCTGATTTAAGGCATGTTCTTTACACACCTGCACACTTTGACTGGCATCCAGCATCATCATATTTTTACGTGGTATCATAAGTTGTTTTACGGGGATTTCATGCAGACTAAGGCTGCTTGCCAACATTTGTTCGCGTGCATCATCAAGCATGCCTGATTCGGCACTAATATCGACCATGGCAGCCAATTCCTGATGATTAAAGCCGACTTCTTGATGTTCGGGTATGCCCAGTATGCGTTTGAGCGCATTTACAATGGTCATCAAACCTACAATGATAGGATGAAAGATACGCATCACCCATTGCAGGGGGGCAGAAACTTTACAAGCAATGGGCTCGGCATATGCCACAGCGATGGTTTTGGGCAGTACTTCAGCAAAAATTACCACGATAATGGTCATAGCAATGGTGGCATATAAAATACCAGCACTGCCAAAGACCATCACAAATATGGCGGCAGTGAGACTGGATGCTGCGAAGTTTACAAAATTATTACCCAATAAAATCGCAGACAAAATTTTCTCAGGTGTTTTTAATAAGTGCTCGGCACGCTTGGCACCTTGATTACCATTCTCGCTCAGGATACGTAAACGCACACGCCTTGCTCTTGTTAAAGCAGTTTCAGAGCTTGAGAAAAAAGCCGATAAAAGCAGTAAAAGAAGTAAAATAACACCAGCAACAGGAAGGGAGATATCCAGTTCAATCATGGTATGAAATCACAGTGTATGTTTAACTCAGCCACGCTTGAATTAAATGTACACCAAAATAAGACAATAGCATCAAAGAGTATGCGGTAAGAATCAGCTGACTTGTAAGGCGACCATGCCAAGCAGCTGTTTTCTGACGGTGAAGCAACCATGATAATACAGCAAAGGAAATAAGTGCCAATAAAACTTTGTGGGTGAATAAAGCGAAATTGGAAAAATCAACCCATTGCCATACCAAGCCAGTCAAAATACTCAAAGCAATGAGCCAGACTGACCAGTGCAATAATACCAGTATAAGCTTCTCGAGCTTGACCAATGGCGGCATGGCCTGAATGACGGGGTGAATGCGTTTGCGTTTGAGTGCTTGATCGAGCAATAGATGCATAACGGCATGGAATGCAGTCATGGTAAGTACCGCATAAGCCAGCATAGATATGAGTAAGTGAGCACTGTGTAGAACCGATGTGGTTTCGATAGGGCTGGAATGAGAACCTTCGGGAAGAATCGGAATAATTAATAATAATAGTGCTATGACGGGTAGTAGGAATAGTCCAAGTCCTTGAATGCCATGTCGAAATAAGCCATATAAATACATGGCTTGCACAAAAAATGTTGCAGTTGCAGCAGCCGTGATCAGTGTGAAATGAATGTCATGATTGGAGACTGGTTGCAAAAGAATGATGCCGCTTAGCGTGAATAATGTTGCCAAGCTTTGCAGTGTCATGAGTAATGATTCATAACGTGGATGAGGTGATTGCTCGCCTTTTAAAACACGGCTCCAGATAAGATATGCACTAAAAAGTGTGATCAGTCCTGCAATGGGAAAAAACAATGATACGTCCATGGCTGGGGTTCTATCGAATCTTCATGACATAATCAATATGCGGTTAGTGCTTTTCTTTCTTGATGTTCGTCAGCAGCATTGCCCCTGAACTGTGTAAGGTATGCGTGTTGATTAGGATTTATTGGGAGAGTTGCGGGTGAGTCATTCAGGAAATTGTGAACATAAACATTATGATGCTCAAGATATTGAGATAAAGTGGCAAAAGCAGTGGGCAGAGTCGGGTGTGGATATGCCTGTTGATGATGCGGCTGATTCGCGAGAGTGCTATTACTGTTTGGAAATGTTTCCCTACCCGTCAGGTAATTTGCATATGGGGCATGTGCGCAACTATTGCTTGGGTGATGCCGTGGCGCGTTATAAACGGATGCAGGGTTTTAATGTGCTGCACCCCATCGGCTGGGATGCTTTTGGCTTGCCAGCTGAAAATGCAGCGATTAAACATAAACGACCACCTGCAGAATGGACGTATACCAATATCGACCAGATGCGTGGGCAGTTGAAACGTTTGGGGCTTTCGTATGATTGGTCGCGTGAAATCGCGACTTGTAAACCTGAATATTATCGATGGGAGCAATGGTTGTTCACCAAGTTGATAGAAAAAGGCTTGGCATATCAAAAAGAAGCCGAAGTAAACTGGTGTGACCCTTGTCATACGGTACTTGCCAATGAGCAGGTGGAAGATGGCGCTTGCTGGCGTTGTAAAACGGCGGTGGTGAAGAAAAACCTAAAACAATGGTTTATTAAAATTACCGATTATGCGGAACAATTATTGGATGATCTTGAGCAACTTTCTGGTTGGCCTGAAAAGGTTGTGGGTATGCAGCGTAACTGGATTGGTAAATCTTCGGGTGCAGAAGTTTCCTTTAACGTTGAAGATTCTGATGAAGTCTTGGATATTTTTACCACCCGCCCTGATACCTTGATGGGTGTAACCTATATGGCAGTTGCAGCAGCGCATCCATTGGCAATGAAAGCGGCAGAAGATAACGCTGAATTGGCAGCATTCCTTAAAGAATGCGCTACAATTTCCACCAAAGAAGCCGATATTGCCACGATGGAAAAGAAAGGTATGGCATTGGGAATTAACGTGATTCACCCAGTTACTGGCGAAGCTGTACCTGTATGGGTCGCGAACTTTGTATTGATGGGCTATGGCACAGGTGCGGTGATGAGTGTGCCTGCGCATGATGAACGTGATTATGATTTTGCTAAGAAATATGGTCTAAATATTAAGCAAGTGATTACCAATACTGCGAGTGATGCAGATGTGGATGAACAAGCATTTACCGATGCAGGTGTATTAATCCATTCGGGTGAGTTTGATGGTTTGGAGTCTAATCAAGCCAAGCAAACGATTACCGCATGGCTGGCAGCGTGCGGTAAAGGTGAGGAACGCATTCAATATCGCTTGCGAGATTGGTTGGTTTCAAGGCAGAGATATTGGGGTACACCAATACCAGTGATTCATTGTGATGATTGTGGTGCAGTGGCCGTGCCTGAAAAAGATTTGCCTGTGGTCTTGCCTGAAGATTTGCAGCCTACAGGTGGTTCCTCGCCATTGGCTGAATGTGAATCATTTCTGAATGTTGATTGTCCGCAATGTGGCAAACCAGCACAGCGAGAAGCCGATACCTTTGATACCTTTATGGAATCATCGTGGTATATGAATCGTTATATCTCGGCGCGTTCAGATACAGCCATGGTAGATGCCGAAGCTATGGCGCGTTGGGCTCCTGTGGATCAATACATTGGTGGTGTGGAACATGCGGTTCTGCATTTGTTGTATGCACGCTTTTATCACAAATTGATGCGTGATGTTGGGCTGTTTGACGGTGAGAGGGTTGGCTCGGAGCCATTTAAGAATCTATTGACGCAAGGCATGGTGTTATTGGATGGCACAAAGATGTCCAAATCCAAAGGCAATACGGTTGATCCGAGTGCCATTATTGAGCGTTATGGTTGTGATACAGCGCGCTTGTTTACCTTATTTGCTGCGCCGCCTGAAAAGGATTTGGAATGGGAAGACTCAGGTGTGGATGGTGCGCATCGTTTCTTGAACCGTGTGTGGCGGTTGTTTGAAAAGTTGGGTGTTGATGCTGTAGGTGAAGAAGATAAAAAGTCTGTTAAAGATTTACGCCGGACTATCCATGTTACCATTGAAAAGGTAACACGTGCCTTTGAGCATGGTTTTGCATTCAATGTTGCCATTGCAGCACAAATGGAATTAGCGAACGCATTGCAGGCATTTGAAATGCAAGGTGAATCAGGCAAAGCTGCTTTTGTAGAAGGTTTACAGGTACTGGTGAAAATGTTGAGCCCGTTTGTGCCGCACTTCTCTTGTGAATGTGGTGAAAAGTTAGGCTTTGAGAAAGCTGCCGTTGTGATGGACTGGCCAGAAGTGGATGCTACTGCCTTGGTGCAAGATGAGATTGCTTTGGTGGTTCAAATTCAGGGTAAAAAACGTGGTGAGGTGATGGTTCCAATCAATGTGGATCAAGATACTGCCTTGGCATTAGCACAAGAAAATAGCGCGGTCGCCAAATGGCTTGAAGGTATGCAGATTGTGAAGGTTATTTTGGTGAAAGGTCGTTTGCTCAATATTGTGGTGCGTCCAGCATGAGGGGCTTATTGCTTGGATTCATACTTGCGTTGTTTTTAAATGCATGTGGTTACCACTTGGTAGGGCAGGGTGGTGATGCTGGAGTCATTCCTGAAGATGCGACGCAAGTGGTGGTCATGGCAACGGGCAATTCAGGCAAGTTGTTGCGTGTGTTTCGTCAAAAACTAGTGCAATCAGGTGATGTGCCGATTGTCAGTTCCAAAGATGCAGATAGTGATGCTGTTGAAATACGTATGGAGCATGTATCTGAAAGTATGAGCGCGTCCGCCTTTGATGCTGCGGGCATTGCCAATCAATACAGAGTGACTATTTCGGGATCTTTGCGTGTTTTACAATCGGGTAAAGAATTATGGGCATCGGAAGTGATAAGTGTTTCAGGCGATGTGTTTGTATCTGGTGGTGCAGTGGCGATTGAAGCGCACAAAGAACGTGTATCTGAGGCTTTACGTGATGAGTGGGTGCAGAAAGCATTAGGGCGTTTACGCTCAGGGTTCTGATGAAAATATCACCCTCGCAGTTATCACGGTTGGAATACCGCTGTTATTACCTTAGCGGTGAAGATCGTGATGCACTGAATGAAGCGGCAAATGCTTTGTTGGCAGCAGGCGATAATCAAGCCATACGTTTACGCCTTGATGTATCCGAATTGGCACGTTTTGAAGGAGAAAGCCGCAATCAAGGGCTGTTTGGAAGCAGTATCTGTTATGGTCTGGTGCGCAATGCGGAATCTGCCACGCCCAAACAAACTGAATACCTATTAAAACTGGCAACATCGGTATCAGAGGGCAATCGCCTTATTATTTGTGCGCCAGAAATTGCATGGAAAAAGGCTCTGCATAAAAAGATGCAGGCACTCTCTGATGTGGCACATTGCGAGTTCAAGCAACCCGATGTACGAGCTTTTCAGCAGTGGTTGCATGAAGAAATACAAAAAACAGGTTTGCTGATTGATGAAAATGCCTTGCCTGTGGTAGCTGCGCAACTTTGTGGTATGCGCTTGGCAGCACGACAATGGATTGAACGACTGCACTTGTATGATGGCGGCAAAGGTGAAGTCTTGAGCCAGCAAGTGATGACAGAGCTTCTGGGCGAGCGTGCGCCCGATGATTTGGATGTGTGGGTACATGCGGTTGCGATGAAAGATAAAGCTGCGGTGCGTTTGGTATTGCGCTTATTGCGCGATCAAAAGGTCAATGAGGTACAATTGCATTCATGGTTAAGCACACGTTTTCAGCAGCTTTTGATGTATCGCTGGTTTCAAGCCAAAGGGCATAGAAATCCATTGCAAGCAGCCAAAGTATTCGGTGATGCTCGTCAGAAAATTCCGCAGGAAGCACGGCTTTGGCAAGGTGCAGATTTAACCAAGGCTGTTGCTGCATTGCAGGATGCAGAAAAGCTCCTCAAAGGTGCATCGATAGAAGATAAGCCTGTAGTAATGGAGCGTTTGACGATAGCTTTAATTCATTGAAGTTTAATGGTTTATTTTAGTATGTGATGATATTCCTACTCCCATCAGTATTTTCCAATCGTTAAATGCGTCTGAAATGTATGCGCACAGTTTTTGATTATGCTGCATATTGAGTCTGTCCAAAAATATTATCGAACAACTTGGTTTTAGCCTTCTGTAATTGCTTCCATGC
>Ga0256829_1001147_pt1 | contig 22779 bp, 17 predicted proteins | sample 131447metaG_FD_185979 | JGI IMG/M metagenome (GOLD analysis project Ga0256829, IMG submission 185979) | Hydrothermal vent microbial communities from Lau Basin, Pacific Ocean - 131-447 | ecosystem: Environmental > Aquatic > Marine > Hydrothermal vents | place: Pacific Ocean: Lau Basin | collected...
ATCGGAATGGGCCGGAACATGCAGCTAACGTATAAAACCACTATGTAAACTCATTCAGGGATGGTTATGCATATTATTTTACTCTCCGGTGGCGTTGCTGTTTTACTCTTTATTTCGGCAGTGATTTACAACCGAAATGTGAAGCGCTATCGAGAAAAGATGATTCGAACCTATGCGTTTCCCGAGGGAATAAAAGCGAAAGTTCTCAAGGTTTATCCTCATTTGTCTGATGATGATCTCAATGGCGTTATGCGTGGTCTTCGTGAGTATTTTCATGTGATTAATCTTGCAGGGAAAAACCGCCTAGTGGCTATGCCATCTCAGGTTATCGATGTGGCGTGGCACGAATTTATACTCTTTACCAAAGAGTACGCCTATTTTTGCAAACAAGCGCTGGGGCGATTCATTCATCACACACCTGCCGAGGCAATGGAATCGCCAACAGGGGCCCAAGCGGGTATTAAACGCGCGTGGCGAATTGCGTGCTTTAGAGAAAACATCAACCCGCTGTCACCGGCAAAATTACCCTTTATTTTTGCCATAGATTCAGCACTTGCCATTGATGATGGTTTTACCTACGAACTCGACTGTAAAAAGTCCGATGACGGTAGTGGCAATAGCGGGGCTGGTGCTAGCTATTGTGCTACCCATATTGGTTGTTCGAGCGGCTGTTCAGGTACTGCTGGTGACGGCGGGTGTACAGGTGGTGGCGATGGCGGTGCGGGTGGTTGTTCGGGGGGCGGATGCGGTGGTAGCTAACTGCTACACACCGCAGTGCTTGTTAATAAAACCTTGGTGCGTGTCGGCATTGTCTGCCGCTTGACGAATAGCCTCGCGCATTTGTGCTAAATAGGGTACAAGCTTTTCTTCTTTGATTTGCTCTGCGCGAATATCAAGCTGTTTGGGCTGAATACCAAACCCATTAAACATAGTCAGCCAACTCGCTGGCTCAAACGACTCATGGGCGTACTCAACAATGTTTCCTGTGTCTTGGAACATCGCTATTTTGTGAGCAAGGCTGTCGGGTACTGCCATGTCTCGGCAGGTTTTCCAAAATTCACTGTCATCACGATTGTTCAGCTTGTAATGCAATATTATAAAGTCGCGAATGCGTTCCAGTTCCTGGTTGTGAAGGCGGTTCACTTCGTCTTCGCTGGCTTGGCTAAAACCTGCATGTGGGAAAAAGGTTTGTAGCTTGGCTATCGCCGTTTGAATCAGAGAAATACTGGTAGATTCCAATGGCTCTAAAAAGCCAGAGGCTAAGCCCAGCGCAAAACAGTTTTTATTCCAAATCTTTTTACGTCTTCCCGGTGTGAAGCGAATAGTTTTTAAATCGGTAATGGTTGTATTGTCTAAGTTGCTTAATAGGCTTGCTTCAGCATCGGCATGGCTTTCAAAAGCACCGGCAAATACATAGCCGTTGCCCGTACGGTGCTGTAGCGGAATACGCCACTGCCATCCTGCTTTTTTAGCTATACAACGCGTGTAGGGTAGTGGTTCGCCGCTGCTTTTGGTTTGCACCGCAAGGGCTGTGTCGGTCAGTAAATGCTGGCTCCAATCTTCGTATCCGGTGTGCATGGCTTGTTCTATCAACAACCCTTTAAAACCGGTACAGTCGATAAAAAAGTCGCCTTGAATTTGTTGTCCGCTCGCTAACTGTATTGCCTTGATAAAGCCGTTACTATCATCAATATCCACATGGGTAAGGCTATCGGTAATGTGATGAACCCCGCGAGACACCGACAGCTTTTTTAAGTACTCAGCATATAAGCCTGCATCTAAGTGATAGGCATAGGCGTAATCGGCAAGTGGATTGGGTGGCGGATTTAAAGGTTGTGCAAACTTGTTGCGTTCGGCAAGGGCACACACTATTGAGTAATCGGCTAAGCGAAGCTTATGGCCTGCGCGATGTAGGCGGTTTACATAGTGATGAAAATCAATGCCGTCTATGGCAATGCCGTAATCTGAGAAGGGGTGAAAAAAGTGACTTCCTTGGTTTGCCCAATCTTCAAATTGAATGCCTAATTTAAACGTTGCTTGGGTTTGTCGAATAAAGTCAATTTCGTCAATACCAAGGTTGCGATTGAAGTTAACAATGTTGGGAATCGTTGCTTCGCCCACGCCAACGGTAGGAATATCGGGTGACTCCACAAGCGTAATCTCAAAAGCACCTAATGAAGTAAAGCGCTGCATACTGGCCGCTGCCATCCATCCTGCTGTGCCGCCACCGACAATAACAAGGTGTTTAATTGCTTTACTCATTTTTTGGTTCCCCAAATTTATGGCTTGTTACCCACGCACTGGTGAAGCTTTATAACATCTGTTTGCAATTAATGTAACATTTGTTAGTATGAATGACAACGTTGTCACGGTGGTTGTCATAAAGGTACTTTGTGCAAACCATTGTGATGTAAATTTTAACGATAGATTTTGCAATCGGTATTAAAGACGGAATTCATATGAAGGTAATAGCAGCAAGGTTTGCATTAAGCGCACTGTGTGTTGGGTTGATGGGATGTGAGCCGTCATCGTCTACACAGGTGGAAAGCAGTACACAAGCTGCGCCTGTGGTTTCGTCTGCACAAGTGGCTGACAGTCTCGATGTTCACTATGAAGTGGTGAGTAACCTTAACAACAACTGTCAGTTTGACGGTGACTGTTTTGATGCAAGGCTAACGCTTACGTTACCCATTGATGCCAATCATACCGACTGGGCGATCTACTTTAGCAATACTAAACCCATTAAGTACGACAGTAGCTCTTTATTTGATATTGAGCATATCAATGGCGATTTACACAAGGTTACGCCAACTGCTGAGTTCACTGGGTTTGAGGCAAACACTGCCTACGTTATTCCGTTTCAAGCCATGGGGGCAACGGTGACCAAGAATGACGTAATGCCCAATTTTATCTATCAACACGGTAACGACGCGCCAGTGGTGATTGCTTCTACTCAAGAGGTCTTTAACGCTGAAACGTCATTATGGGAGTTGCCTCACGCCGGTGAATTTACCACACCGGAACAGTGGCGTAGAAGCGCGAACGACAATGTACCACTGGCTACTGCACAGTGGCTTTACGAGCAGTATCAAGGGCAGCAGTCGGATGCTGCAATCTCTGAAAATCGCGTTATACCCTCGTTGCTCGACACTCAATGGACGAACGAGCGAGTTAAGCTAGAAGCGGGCGTTAACGCTACTTTTGAACTACCTAAAGTACTTGAAGATAGTTTAAATGCAGTGGGTGTTACAGTGAGTGAAAATGGCTTGCCCGTTCACTTTACTCAGCAATCTATGGCACCGGAAAGCTATGGATTAGCAATAGCACAAGATGGCATTGTGATCACCGCAGGTGACGATGCAGGTTTATACTATGCCGTACAGTCGCTTACACAACTTTTTGATACACAAACTCAGAGCTTTCCCATAGGGCAAGCGACTGACGCGCCTCGATTTGCCTTTCGTGGTGTACATACCGATGTTGCCCGAAACTATCACGACAAAGCGTTTTTATTGCGACTGATTGAACAAATGGGCGCGCTTAAATTCAATAAGCTGCACTTACATTTGGCAGAAGATGAAGCATGGCGCATACAAATTCCGGGTTTACCCGAGCTGACGGAAATAGGTGCGGTACGCTGTTTTGATTTGGAAGATAAAACCTGTTTACAGCCTCAACTTGGTGCAGGTACTGATCCCGCCAGTCAGGTGAATGGCTATTTAACGGTAGATGATTACAAAACACTGCTACAGGTAGCACAACAACATCATATTGAAGTGATACCGTCGCTGGATATGCCGGGGCACTCTCGTGCTGCGGTTAAAGCAATGAACGCACGTCACGACAGATTTATTCAACAAGAAATGCCTGAACGTGCGAATGAGTTCATGCTGATTGAACCGGAAGATACCACTGTGTATTCGTCGATTCAGTATTACAACGACAATACCATTAATCCGTGCTTGCCATCGTCTTATCACTTTATTGATAAAGTACTGACCGAAATAAAAGCCATGCACGACGAGGCCGGCGTGCCGCTTCAGCGATACCATATTGGCGCCGATGAAACCGCCGGTGCATGGGTTGAATCTCCCGCCTGTAAAGTACTTATGGAAGAAGAGGGGATTGATGAAGCCAAACACCTTACCGCGTACTTTGTTGCTAAGGTCACCAAAATGGTGAACGACATGGGAGTCATGGCAGGAGCGTGGAGCGACGGACTGAGTCATGTTGAGCCCATGAAACTCGGTAGTCGCATTCAATCAAACTTGTGGGAAACGTTACCTTCTGGTGGTCAGCACAAAGCTCATGAAATGGCTAACTTAGGCTGGGATGCGGTGTTATCACTGCCAGACGTGTTGTATTTTGATTTTCCTTACATGCCTCATCCAGACGAAAGCGGTTACTACTGGGGATCTAGATACACTAGCACCTTTCAAGTGTTCCAGTTCATGCCAGAAAATTTGCCCGCACATGCTGAATTCTGCCAAGACAGCATGGGTAACTCGTATTCCAGTGATGATACTTCACCATTAACCAGCGGCAGCAGGTTCGCAGGTATTCAAGCACAAGTATGGAGCGAAACCCTACGGCACGAAGCGCAAGCAGAATATATGTTGTTCCCACGTTTAGTGGCAGTGGCGGAGCGGGCATGGCACAAGGCGGACTGGGAAGTTCCCTATGAGGCTGGTAGAAGCTACGGCCCTGCAACTCGCTATTTCACCGACGATATGAAAGCGCAACAAAAGGCCGACTGGCAGGGCTTTATTCATGCCTTTGGCACCAATATTTTGCCGAGCTTAGAGCGTGCGGGCGTGTTTTATCGATTGCCTCCACCGGGAGCTGTGATTGAAAACAACAAGCTTAAAGTCATTAACTCTTGGCCAATGCTTAATGCTGAATACACATTAGATGGCGGTGTAAGTTGGATGGCCTATTCAGAATCTGTGGAACTTGCAGCAGAATCAAAGGTTGGTGTTCGCAGCTTTACCCATCTAAACAATCGTCGCAGTCGCACCCTGTGGCTCAACGCTGGCCAGGAGTAAGGAGCTAAACATGCAGCAAAGAGAACGCAGCTTAGATATGTTTCGCGGCTTAACGCTAGCCGCCATGATCATGGTGAACACGCCGGGTACGTGGGCGCACATTTATGCCCCGCTCAGACACGCATCGTGGCATGGTATAACGCCAACTGACCTTATTTTTCCCTTCTTCGTGTTTATTGTGGGGGCTGCCATGTTCCACTCAATGGGAAAGTTAGTAGGTCAAGCCATTCCATGGAAGCGCATAGGTAAACGCGCTGGCTTGTTATTTCTAATTGGGCTGGGCTTAAATGCATTCCCATTCACTGAACCTTTTGACTCGTTACGCTATATGGGAGTGCTGCAACGCATAGCCATTGCTTACTTTATTGGTGCTGTGTTGATTGTAAGCTTGCCCAGAAACGGTTTATGGATAGCCTGCGGTGGGATTTTGTTGGGGTACCGGGGGCTGTTAAATACAGTACCTGAACCCTATACCTTAGAAGGGAATATCGTAAGGCAATGGGATTTAGCATTGATTGGTGCTAATCACCTGTATCAAGGCTTTGGCGTAGCCTTTGACCCAGAAGGGCTATTAAGCACATTACCTGCGGTAGTCACTTTGCTCATGGGCTATCAAACCAGTGCCATGCTTTCTAACACCAGTGGCGCACAAAACAAGTGTAAAAAACTGTTGGCGCTAGCCGTTATTGCTCTTACAGCCGGTTATGTGTGGAACACGGTGCTGCCCATTAATAAAGCGCTATGGACAAGCTCATATGTATTGGTAACCACTGCATGGGCATGGATCATATTGGCTGCTATCATTTTTGTGGTTGATATTGTGAAGCAAGACAAAGGCTTTAAATGGATGGAGATTTACGGCACAAACCCGCTGTTTATCTATGTACTCGCGTGGATTTACGCCAGCGTATTGCTGCTCATCCCAATAGGCGATACTTCTGCCTATGGTGCAATTTATCAAGCGCTTACAATTCCACTGAGTGAAAAGGCCGCGTCACTCGCTTTTGCGCTCATCGCAGTAAGTATCTTTTACGCATTGTCTCATTGGCTGTATAAAAAGCGCATATTTATCAAGCTTTAAAAACCAATAATGGGGTCAGAGTTAATTACGCTGGTTTAATTTACTCTGACCCCATTATTACAAATTGACTGGTTGTTGAAATTTGGCTAGTCTTCCGACAATGAATGTTAAAAACCCCATCTTTATTCTCTCTGCGCCGCGGTCTGGCAGCACGCTTCTTTTTGAAACACTCATGCGCCATAAGCAAATATGGTCATTTGGAGACGAAGGGCACGCATGGATCGAACGATATCCGCATTTACGACCTGTGCCGGGTGGTGTGGAGTCTAACCGACTTACTGGTGAACATCTTAACCCTGCGTTAGCGCATCATTTGAAAATTGACATGTTGCGCGGTCTAAAAAGTAGGCAAGGGCAAAGAGTAACACCAAATTCTGGCATTATTCGCGTGTTGGAAAAAACACCGAAGAACTGCCTCAGAGTGCCTTTTATTAATACACTTTATCCTGATGCTCGCTTTATCTATTTATATAGAGATCCCAAAGAAAGCATCAGTAGCATTATGGAAGGATGGCGTCATCAGCGTTTTGTTACTTATGGCGATGTTAGAACGGCTCACGGAAGATGGTGTTTTCTTAGGCCGCCCCATTGGAAAGCCATGATCAATCGCCCGATTCATGAGATTGCAGCGTTTCAATGGAAGTCGTGCCAAGATATTATTCTCAACGATCTTAAAGCGCTAAATGCAAATCGTTGGACAAGTTGTTCTTTCGATGAGTTTTTATCTGATCCATTAACAACCGTTCGTCGATTAGTCAGTTTTGGAGACCTAGAAGTCGACACTGAACTTGAAGCATACTGCACGTCACCATTGCCCAATTCTAGATATACGCAAACGGCGCCTAAGAAAGGCAAGTGGAAGCAACATCAAGGTCATATTGAATCTATATTCCCATCGTTAACGTCAACTATCGATAGTATTAATAAAATAGCCATTGACGGTTGGGAGCTGGACACCGCGTTACCCAAAAACGATGACTAAATACAGCTGCTACAAATATTATTAGTTTTTTATGTTTGTCACATATAGACGATATGTAATTGTAGGTATGTCGTACACCGTTTCTCAGTTAGGAAATACGTTATGAAAATGGACAGTGAATTTATCAAGCTACCCATTAAGTTTGATGTAGAAAAGTTAGTCCAAGAACTTAATCAATTTGAGGAACAGTCTTGGCAACCTCATCCGGGAAAACATAAAGGAAACTCGGCTTTGCCACTTATTTCTTACCGCGGCCAAGACAATGATGATTTCAGTGGTCAAATGGAAGAAACACCTCACCTACAAAAGTGTGAGTACATTAGGCAAGTTTGCGCTAGTTTTGGAGAAGTTCTAGGCCGTTCTCGCTTCATGCGGTTGGCAGGGAAAAGCGAGGTGCCTATTCATGTTGATGCTATTTATCACTGGCATCGACATGTGCGTATTCATATTCCTGTTGTTACCAATGACAAGGTTATCTTTCATTGCGGAAATCAAACTGTAAACATGAAAGCAGGCGAGTGTTGGTTGTTTGACTCGTGGCGAAACCACAAAGTGGTAAATCACAGCGATGAAACTCGAGTTCACCTAGTAATAGACACCGCAGGTTCAGGGCGGTTTTGGGAATTGGTAGATAATACTTTCAAGTATTGTCAAGAGAATAATAGTTATCCGCCCTCAAAGCTTATTGAGTATACCCCCGGTAAGCCCGCCGACATCTTATTAGAGAAGTACAACATAACGCCCGTGTTATCTCCAGGTGAAGTCGAAGGACTTGTAGATGATATCATTGACGATATGCAGACTAACCCAGTGAATCAAGTTTCCCATGTTGACGCATTGGCAAAATTAATGCGTAGGTTCTGCCAAGACTGGAGAGCAGTATTTTCACTTTTTGGCTACGAGCAAAAAGGCATGCAGCAGTATGCAATGTTATTGAAAAATTACAGGGCAACCTTAATTAGAACACCTTTTGACGTTCAATTAAAAAACGGTCAGGCCTCGAAAACAATCATTTTTGCAAGAGTCTTCAGTGCTGCAATTAGTCCAGTGGTGCGCCAAGATTTTGAAAAGGCCTTGAGAAACTAATCTAGGTTATTTTAACGTTACATGTTTCAGCAGTGTTTCATAAAAACTGGTGTTTCGCTTTACTGAATTAGCAACTTTGGGTGGCATACTTGGGAGTACTTTTGAGCCTTCGCGAGCTTCAAAACCCTGACTATTGATAGCATCTGTGTGCCACGACTCGCGGCCTTTCCAGTCGTTACGTGAACCCTTGGGCCAATTGAGAACATCGGTTGGTAAAGGGTGTTCAATCCACCTAAAATAATCGGCAACGACTTCCGATGCTCTTGTTTTCAGTTCTTCTGCATCAATTACATATGGTGTGTTGCCAGTGACTTCTACAACTTTTTGGAACATTTTAAGCTGCCCTTCAAACCCCGGTTGGTCTTCGGTAAATTCTGGTCTCATTTTATAGAGGGACGGGATACTAAATTGTGGGGCGCGGATAAGGAATGTATGTCTAGCAGAGCGAATTTGCTGATCCGTTATAAAAGGTTCAGCGTGATAGCCCATATCTTTTACGAAAACAGGTTGCTGATGACTTTGATTCATTAAATCGCCATATATCTGGCTAAAGTGCTTTAGCGAATCTTGAAAATGGCTTTTTGAAATTAGGCTATTCTTGTATACGTCTATAAACGGCTCTCCAATAACCGTAAACTGATTCGAGTGCGCCATCATTTTTTCAAATGCGGTTGAAAGAGATCTAGGCACGCACCACAGGAATATTAAACGCGCAGGAGTGTTAGATTCCATTATGTCACCAAACCAAAAAATAATGGGGTCAGAGTAAATTAAAACCTTCCTTATTGTACACTGACCCCTTAATTTTCAGCTTACGTAAAAATAATACATGCGGAATAAGTAGTCTCGGTTTTTTCGATAGTCATAGACCAACCGAATCTTCCTGATAATTGCCTACACAGATTTAACCCTAACCCAAATCCTATTTCACTTGATTCATCATCCATTTTCGAAGACCTAGTGTTTTCTACTTTGAGTTGATTTGCTGACTGGGTGATCTTTATGGAACCTTCGATAGTGTGCTGGAGCGCGTTTCGAATGATATTACTGATAATAACTCTACAGGCTTCTGGAGATACAAAAATAGAGAATACTTCAGTAGATACAGACACTTCGATGTTTTGCTTTCCTTCCAGCAAATAACCCATATCGGCATATATATCCTCAATTAAACTATTGAGTTTAACTTCGCGAATGACAATTGATGAGCCATCTTCCCTACTTAGCCAAAGGAGTATTTCAGTAAGATTTTTCATTGTCTTTCCCGCCCGTTCGATACGCGCGACAACGTTAACAACTTTCTCGTTTTCGACGTCATAGAGCCGCTTCAGCAGCTCCACACTGTTACTCACTGTTGCGATAGGGGTTCTCAGTTCGTGACTTGCATGGCGTAAGAAGGTTTGTTCTCGTTCTATACTAGTATGCGCAGCATTCAAACTTTTCATCATAAGTTCGGCGAATTTGTTTAGCTCTGTGTATCTAAAATCTGGTGGGCTTTCGCAGAGCGATTCAAAAGAGAGCGATTTAGTCCAAGTATTTAGCGATTCTACGGGGCGAGTAATCGACCGAATCATTAAGACGATAATCACTATGAATAAAGCTGAAATGGCAACCCCTATACTAATTGCTTGAACAATAATAGAAGAGGGGGAGTCACCCACTATCGAAAAGGCGTTGGTGTCGACCAATTTCGAAATGTAAACTAGGTTTCCGTCGGGTGCGTCAACTTTCATCAGAAACGATATTCTATTGGGACGTGACCAGAAGTTTTCACTTTCTACATGCTTGTACAGGATATTTTTATCTATGGTTCGATTTGCAAAATGCTCCCGTATGTTTTGAGGAACGCTTTCCCAATTGTCAGAATAAGTAAAATCCGATGTAATTGATGCCCCTTTGGTATCGTGGATCGACTCTATCATTGAGATTCTTGTGATGCTGTCTAATCCATTGACGAAGTATGATGTTGTTACCATAGTAAATAAAACAATGATGCCAATAGCGAATACAACGATGGCGCTTAACAAGTAAAGTCGTAAACTGAGTTTTATCTTCATGTGTGACTCATTCTTCGTACATTGCAAAACCAAAACCGGGTCGAGTATGAATTAATTTGGTTTCGTGTTGGTGCTCTAGTTCTTTTCGCAAATTAAAAATATGGACTTTGAGGCTATTGCTGTCTGGCGCATCGTGTCCCCACACTCGTTCAACTAGGGATTGGCGAGACACAGGATTTGGGCTGGCCTGCATTAACGTCTGTAACAGCGATAAACAGGTAGGAGACAGACGAAGCTGACGATCGCCTCGTTTGGCTAATTTAGAGTTTAGGTTTAACGTTACATCAGCCACTGCTATTTGGTTTGCTCGGCTACTTTTTCTGCCCGACAGTGCTTTGACTCGTGCAACTAGTTCAGACAGTTCAAATGGTTTAACCAAGTAGTCGTCGGTTCCCACTCTGAAGCCTGTTAGTTTGTCGTCGAGTGTATCTTTGGCAGTGAGCATCAATACGGGAACACTATCTCCCGCATTTCTTAGCCGCTCACAAACCGAGAAACCGTCTAGTTTGGGTAAGTTGATATCGAGAATAACCACTTGATAGTTATTCTCTTCTATTAGGTTGAGTCCCGCGATACCGTTGGCGGCGTGATCACACTGAATGGACTCTAACTCTAAATAGTCAACAACAGTGGCTGCTAAATCCAAATCATCTTCTACTAAAAGTACATCGAGAGTTGTCATAGTGAACCTCTATTCGTTGTGTACCCATTGGGGCGTTTGAAAGCGCGTTTTTAAAAGTAATATGACGCGCTGTATATCGTTTCGAATTACCAGCAAGCAAGGGATCAGAATCAGCGTAATTGCGGTGGCGAATAAAATTCCATAGCCAAGCGCTGCCGCCGCTGGTATGAGAAATTGTGCCTGAACTGATGTTTCACTTAGCAATGGGGCAAGTCCTGCAAACGTGGTTATTGATGTAAGAAGTACCGCACGCAATCGGCTACCACACGATTGTACAACGGCATCCAAAAACTTAGTGCCCGACGCTTTCAATGTGTTGAATCGAGAAACTAATAGTAAGCTATCGTTAATAACTACTCCACTTAACGCCAATATGCCATTCAGCGATAGAATGGAAATAGCTAATCCGTTCATCCAATGACCCAAAATTGCGCCTATTACCCCAAAAGGTATCACAGACATAATAATTAATGGGAGGGTGTAAGATTTTAATGGGATAGCAAGCAACAAGTAGATTGCCAGCAACGCCATGATAAACATCTTAGCCATTGAAGAAGTGGTTTCGCTCTGTTTTTCCGCTTCACCTGCAAAATGAAATTCAATGGTTGGGTTGTTCTCTTGAATGCGCTGCACAATACCGGTTTGAAGTAGGTTGACGAGTTCGTTCGAGGCAATAACTTCTTTGTCTACGGCGGCGGAAAGATAATATGCTCTTTGACCATCAATGCGTGTAACTTCATTCACTTGATAATCAGGAATGACATTGGCTACCGATGTTAAAGGCACAACCGTACCGTTAGGCGTACGAATATTAGCTTCAACAATATCTGCATGAGATTGGCGAGCTTCTTCGGGGTACCTTACGCGTACTTTTAGCTCATCTTTGTTTCGTTGATAACGCTGAACAATATCCCCGCCAAAATTCTGAAGTAGTTGTTCAGACAGTGTACTTGTATCCATACCCAAGGCGATGCCTTGCTCATTCAATTCGAATCGATAAAGCGGTTCGCCAGCAGACAGATTGTCGTCTATACCACTAACTCCATTGATAGACTGCAACGCCTGTTTAAATTGATTTCCTGCTTGAAGCAAGGCTTCATCGTCCCAGCCTTTTATTTCTACTTTAAAGTTGTCACCCATCGCCATTGACGATACCAATTTCAACTTTTTAGTTCCTTCCAACGAGCCAATACGCTTTTGCCATTCTTGCTTTAAGGCGTTTACATCATAGGGGGCATTGGGAGCTAACTCTACAAGCACTTTTCCCGACAAGTCGTCACTGGCTGAAACTTGTATGCTTAAAATCCCTGAGCTGTCGGCATTGTGTTGTTCTACAAGGTAGGCGTCGGCGTCAACGACTGCACTTTCTAAATCTAGTAAGTTTTGATGTGTTTGACCAAAGGCCGCGTCCTCTTGCATTGTCATTTCAGCTTGAGCAATATCGCCAGCAATATCAGGGAAGAATGACACCTTCACTGCGCCAGAAAGTGGAAGCCCTGCAATTAACACAAAAATAGCAACAAACCCCATAACCGCGGCATAACGAAAGCGCAAAACAGCTCTTAGCAGTGGGGTGTATAAACGGTGATTGACCCACTGTAGTCCCATGTCTGCTTTTTGTTGAATATAAGCGAAGCCGTGTTTGAAAGAAGACGCCGCTTTTTTGTCTGTTTTCACATGAGCCAGGTGAGAGGGCAGAATAAATTTCGATTCAACAATCGATAAAATCAGACAGAGTGTAACAACGGTGGCAAATTGAGCATATATTTGTCCTAGCGTTCCTTCGACTTGTGTTAATGCTATAAAGGCAACCGCTGTCGTAGCTACACCAAATAGCGTTGGTGTTGCAACCGCGTGAACTCCTTTAATTGTGCTGTCGATATTATCTCCGTATTTTTGACGGGTATCGTAAACACTTTCACCTATAACTACGGCGTCGTCCACGACTATGCCCAGCGCCATTATGAACCCGAAGGTTGTCATTTCATTTATTGTTAAGCCAGTAAAAGTATCTGTCATTAAGAACAAGGTGCCACAGAATACAAAGGGCAAACCGGCTGCCACCCAAAAGGCAACGCGCAAGTTTAAAAATATGGCCAGAATGAAAAATACAATAACAATACCCGACAGAGCATTCTTGAGAAGAAGGCCTAAGCGTTCAACAATGAGTGTGCTTTTGTCATACCAAGTGACTAGCTCCACGTTATTAGGTAGTAAACCCTGCTTTTGCCACTTTTCAACAACACTATTTGCTTGTTCTACTATGGTGGTAATGTCGCTGTATTCGTCCATTACAATCTGAATACCCAGCCCATTTTTGCCGTTGTATCTAGAAAACACGTAGGTATCATCAGCAAAGGTGTCAGAGATAGTGGCGATTTCTCCCAACCGAACAATCACACCGCTTTGGCTTGATACAATAGGTATGTTCTCGAAGTCTGTTTTCGTGTACGCCTGTTCTGAACCTTTTAAGCGAATTACGCGTTCACTGTTGCGTAAACTTGAAGATATAGCCGTCGACGATTCATTATTTATGGCATTGGAAACATCAGTGATGGTCAGCCCATAAGCAAGAAGTCTTGCTTCATCAATTTCGATAGACATCATAGGATCAGCTTTGCCAATGATTTCAAGATCACTGATGCCTGATTGTGACAGAAGGTCGGCTTTTAATCTTTCAGCTAGGGGCTGCAATGTTGCGCGATCAACATCGCCATATAACTGTACCCAAATAGCATGATCTTGCCGTCTTGCTTTGGTTATCACTGGTTTTTCGGCTTGCTGCGGAAAATTGAATATTCCATCCACGTTTGTTTTGACATCTTGAAACAGTACGTCAAGGTCATAGTCACTGTCTTTTTCAATGACCACGCTGCTGCCCGATGCGTTAGATGTAGAGGTGATCCGTTTTATCCCCGACACAGTTTCTAACGCTTCTTCAATTTTTATCGCGATGCCTTCTTCTGCTTGCTCTGGGTCGCCGCTATCATACGTTACTGAAACCCGAATATTGTCGGGTTCCATGCTTGGGAAGGCTTCTTTGCGTATATCAGTGAATGAAATAAGTCCCATAACAATAACACTAAACATAAAGAGGTTCGCAGCAACGGGGTTTTGCACGAACCATGCGATTACGCCTTTGTGAGAGTGATTGTTCATCTTATTCTCCCTCTATCGCTTGGTATTGATTGGACGATGCTAAGGTTAATACAGGTGTAACTTCGTTGCCCACAACGTAACTATTGAGAGGGCGAACTACCGCTTGCAAGCTAGACACCGAATTATTTAGCGGGCGAATATAGATAAATTGATCATCTTCATAAACCAGTTCTGCTTCGTACTTGTTCAACTGATTGTTGTTGTCCACATACCAAATATCGCCGTTTTTAGACAAAGCAGTTTGCGGCAGTTGTATGAGTGAATCATGTTTTTTGCCTGCTATTTGTGCTTGAAGATAGGTGTTTGGAAGTAGGGGCTCGTCTAAGTTTAGAGGCTGATCTACTGCTACGATAACAGAGCGTTGTCGCGTTTCTTCATCAAGATGGTTTTCCACACGAGTGACATACCCTGTCCAAGTGTGTGATTTGTCGAAGCTAGACAAAATTACTTCAATGGGTTCTCCGTTGTTATATGCTTGAAGATCAAACTGAGACCATTTAGCGGCCGACAGAGGGATCTTAATTTCGATAACGTCGATACCCATTAACGTTGCAATGACGTCACCTGATTGAACATAGCTACCAAGTTGAATATCACGGGTGACAATCAATGCGTTAAATGGACTCGAAATTTGCGTTCGACTGAGATCCCGCTCGGCATTTTCTAATGCCACCTTTGCGTTATCCAGTTCTGCTTGTGCAGCGGCCAATTGTGGTGCTCTTAGTACAAGGGGAGACAGGTCTGAAGAGGCTAACCCAGAAGATTGCCACTCGTTCAGGGCTTGTTTAGCTTGATGCTCTTCTTCCATCAACGCCACGGTGGCATTGGCCAAGTTGGCTTTTGCTGAAGCTACGGCAGCACGATAAGAAGTGTCGTTAAGTGAAGCGAGTGTATCGTCAGGGGTGACAATATTACCCGTGGCGAACTGATTTGAAATCATATCAATAGCACCAGAAATGTCTGATGTTAACTCTAGGCTATATCGTGGAATTGCTTCACCAAACCCTTGAATCGACGCCGAGTACGTCTGAGCTGTAGCTTCAACAACACTTACCTTTGGCGGTGGGCTAGCTAGCAATGGTAAGGCGCTGTCTTCTTCTTGGCTCATGCTAAATGCATTAAACCCTACTGCACCAACAATACTTGTTGCAGCTACGAAGGTGATGATAATTGTCGAGAGATGTTGTTTCAAAATTATGCTCCTATACCCAATGCAAGTCCCAAGTCGACGCGATTAGTCAATTGCTCAAAATGCAATTGAAGCGCCTGAACTTCCAGATTGAGGGTTTGTTGTTGAACGGTAAGCAAATCAAAGATATCGGTGAGGCCCTGTGCATATTGTTCTTGAACATGAGTTTCACTGCTTTTTGCGTGAAGCAAGGCATCTTGTGTGTGTGATTGCCTAGTCGCGAGTGACCTTTCTAATCCCAGTGCGTTGTCAACCTCGTTAATTGCTGTTAGCAAGGTTTCTTGATATTGCCAAAATGCGATTTCTCGCTGGAATTCAGCAATGTCTTTTGCTGCTTTTAATTGCCCGCCCTGAAACAGCGGTGCGCTAATTTGACTTAAAAGCCCCCACAGTGGAGAAGCCAAAAGAGCGTCGTTAACCTTGCCGCTACTGTCAGTTAAAGAAGCCTGAAGATTGATGCTGGGTAATAGATTTTTGTAGGCGACATTGACGCTATAATCTGCCGATAAAATTGACGCATAGGCGTTTTGTAAGTCTGGCCTATTGGCTAAGTCTTGAGCTGGAAGCGTGGCGAGTGGCGCCAAAACGCTTGGAAATTGGGAGAGGAAAAGTGATTCAGATGAAGACTCAGTTTTACCCAAAAGTATTGCCATTTGTCTGGTAGTTTGGGCTAAATCCTCTTGGTACTGTTCAAGTGTAGCTCTAGCCGTTGCAGTATCGCTTCTAGCGGTATCTAAATCCTGTAAACTGCCAAGGCCGTTTAAGTACCGTGATTTAATTAAAGACTCATTATTTTGCAGCGTAGCAATACGCTCTTCTTCAAGGGCGATGAGTTGGATTTGGTAGCTTCCTGTTAACCATGTACGAATAACCGTTGCGATGAGCGAGTCTTTCACTGCTTGTGTGTCAGCCATTGAGGCAATTACCTCAAGTTTCGCTGCTTGCGTTTGGTCACTTAATTTATTCCAAATGTCGATTTCCCAACTAACACTCAACTCTGATGAATAATATTCCTGCTGGTTTTCTTGTTGGGTCTGATTGAACGCCAATGATGCAGTAGGTAGCTCAGCACTAAAGGTTTGTTGTTTTTGCGCTTTAACTATCTCTAAGGAAAGTATGCTTTGTTGCAGCGAAGCATTGTTCGCAAGCGCTTGGGTTACCAGCGCCTCAATTTGCTCGTGATGAATTAAGTCGAGAAGACGGTTAGCTGATTCGGCGGTGTATTGAGCCGTTTGCCATTGTGATTTGTTTTGCAACTGCGTTTGAGTATACGCGTGAATATCGAAGTTAGGTTGCCCTGCTAGAGTGCTGCATCCCGACAGCAACAATAGAACGAAGGCCGGTATAAAACCGTTCTTTGCTTGCAGAATCTGCCTTTGTGTGGCCATTTTTAAGCCCCCCTTTCATTGAATAGGTGCCACTATAATGAAAGGGGGGTTAAGGAAGAGTTAAGAGTACCAACAGGTCATAATGAACAATAGCAATTCACCTAGCCTATACACTGGTGTTATGAACGAATGACCTTAATTTACCACGCGCTCTTTTTGTGTCCCCACAAAGCGTAGTAACCAATAAACAAGTAACAAGGTAACATGATCCAGTAGGCAGATTGCCCGCCTAACCACTCGCTAAATCCGCCGTAAACCATGGGTAGAATGGCGCCGCCTGCAATACCCATAATTAAAATGGCAGAGCCTTTGGGGGTAAGTTTACCCAGCCCCGCCAATGCTAAAGGCCATACTGCCGGCCATACCATAGCGTTTGCCAAACCCAGTAGTGCGATAAGTGTAATGCTATCAGGTAGAGTTTGAATACCTGACCAGCCCCACAAAACATCACTAATTGCGGTGGATGAGTTAGACGCAAAGGTTATGGCAATGGTAAGTACTGCACCGAGTACACCCGAGCCCAGTAGTGCATGACTTTGTGAGATAACCTTGGGGATCAAAAACAGGCCCAAAAAGTAGCCAATAACCATAGCGAACATAGTGTAAGAAGTAAGCGCTGTGGCGTTTGCAACACCGATAGATGAACCGTACAGGCCAATAGTGTCACCTGCAATAACCTCAACACCCACGTAAAAAAACAGAGTAACCGCACCCAAAATTAAGTGAGGGAAGTTGGTAATACGCTTGCCTGATTCGGTAGTGTCTTCGGTGGCTTCGTCTTGCGCAATAGTGGGAAGTTTTAACAAGCTGAATAAATAAGCAAGTGCCAGCAGAGCAATGGCCATAGCAACGTATGGCTGAACAAGCTGCACTGACATTTGCGAAATTTGCGCCTCTTTGGTGGCTGCGTCCATAGACGCAAGTTCTACTTGAGTAATACCAGAAAACTCGCCCAATACCAGTGCTGTAAATATCATAGGCGCTAGCACACCGGCGGCTTTGTTTAGTAGCCCCATAAAGGCAATACGCGCTGCGGCGCTCTCTTCAGAGCCGAGCCTTACAATAAAGGGGTTTGATGCGGTTTGCAGAATAGTCAGGCCCGAGCCAACAACAAATTGGGCAATAAGGAATATGGCAAAAGTTTTACTCATGGCCGCAGGTACAAAAAGCAAACACCCCACAGCTATAATAACCAAACCCAGTGACATACCTTTCTGATAGCCGGTTTTTTCCAATATTTTCGCCATGGGCAGTGCCATCACCACATAGGCTACATAAAAACAGAAGGCAATGAAAAGAGCTTCGATTTCACTGAGTTCGCATACCATTTGTAAGAACGGGATCAATGCGCCATTAAGCCAAGTGACAAAGCCAAATATAAAAAACAGTAAGCCGATACTGAGTATTGGCATTAGATTACTGGAGGCTGGTCTGTCTATAGGGGTAGCCGTGGTATTCATTGGTGAACCTCTTGTTGTTATTTAGCTTAGACTAGCTCTCCCTTGAGCCAAGTCTTTTCTATGTTCAGGTTGTCATCTATAAGCAGAAAGTTTGCCTGCATGCCCACACCTATTGCACCATGGGTGTGGCTCATACCAAGAAACGTCGCTGGTGTTGTACTTGCCATAACTACAGCGTCTTCCAGTGCTACATGTAAGTCTTGGTGGGTGTTTCGCACGGCACCAATCATGTCTAGGCAACTGCCCGCGAGGGTGCCTTGTGGTGTGGTTAACTTGTCGTTGGTACGGCGTATTTCTGTATTAAAGAAAGGGATCTTGTCTAGGTCAGTACCCACATGAGCCATAGCATCGGTAACCAGCATGGTTTTGTGTTTACCTTTTGCTTTTATCGCGAATTCGGCGCTTTTGGGGTGCACATGATGGTGATCCACAATCAAGCCACAATAGGCGCTATCGGCCAGTAGAGCAGCCCCCACCATGCCGGGTTCTCTGCTAGTTAGTGGTGACATAGCATTGTATAAATGAGTGAATCCAGTAGCGCCTGCTTCTATCGCATCAAACACTTGCTCAGCATTGGCATTAGAATGGCCCAAACACACTAATACGTCTTCAGCCACGAGTTCTTTGATAAAAGAGGTTGGTACTGATTCTGGCGCTAGAGTTACCATCACTTTGCCAATGTCTTTACGCATTAAGCTAGCAAGCTCTTTGTCTGTGGGTACACGAATAAAAGACGCATCATGCACGCCCTTTTTCGCGGTAGACAAAAACGGCCCCTCGTAGTGAATACCCAGTATAGTGGGTAAATTTTCACTCATGGCCTGAGCAACAGCATCTGCAGCCCGTGCCATCACGTCGGCGCAGTCGGTTATCAAGGTTGGCAGCATACCCGTAGTGCCAAAGCGCAAATGCGCTTTGGCCATACATTCAATGCCTTCAAGTGTAGGGGTTTGATTTAACAAAACACCGCCACCACCGTTGACTTGAGTGTCAATTAGCCCAGGTATTAAAGTGCCCTTTGCCGTTGAGTCACTGTCACTAATAGGTGAAATAGACGACACTACACCTTGGCTTACTTCAACAACTTGATTTGACAGCCAACCGTCTTTGGTCAGAACTCGTGCTACAGATAATTTCATGATTAATGGGTTTCAGTTACTTTGTTTAAGCCAGGAGGCGTATCAGGATTGAGCCCAAGTTCAACTGCAATGGCTTCAATGTCAAGGTAAAAACGCTGAAGTGAAAGCAGTGGCAATAGCCTTTTGTGTAACGCTGGTGAGCCGATATCAATAGTTTGCAAGTCTGCACCACGGCGCTCAACGTCTTTGATAATTTCGTCGTGATACGGTTTGGATTCGTCGTCAACAGGAAGGTTGATGATCTGTAGCTCGTTCTCTACTAGGGTTACCGGGCCGTGAATGAACTCTGCACTACTAAAGGCTTCGGCGTGAATACTCAATACTTCTTTTAACTTCAGGGCAACTTCGCGACCTACGGCATAACCGAATCCTCGCCCCAGTACTACGGCGTTTCGTGTATCTTTTAGTTTTTCTGCACTTAGCTGCGCTGGATGATTAATCACCTCAGCCATAGCATTGGGTAGTGCGTTTAATCCTTCAAGTAGTGAAGTATTTTCCGACCATGTGGCACAAAGCTGACATAGCGCAGAGAGTGTTGCCAAATAGCTTTTTGTTGCCGCTACCGCTTTTTCTGGACCAGCGCGTAATGGGAGTACTGCATCAACCATATTAGCTAACGGTGAAGTCTCGTCATTCACTAATGCAATGGTAAAAGCGCCGCCAGCTTTAGCTCGTTCGGTTTTCTTCAGAATGTCGGGGCTTCTGCCCGACTGCGAAATCACAATGGCGACACTATTTTTTAAGCTCAGCGTTTGATTGAAAACCCCAGACACCGAAGGGGCAGCACTACTGACAGGTAAACCAAGTTCCACTTCGAAAAGGTATTTAGCGTAAACACCAGCATGATCTGACGAGCCGCGACCAATCAAAAATACGAGGTTTGGTTTTATCGCTTTAAGTTTTGACGCAATAGCTTCACACACGGGCTTGTTGGCACTGAGTTGTTCACGAATAACGTCAGGGCTCTGCTTTGCCTCTTTCGCCATAATAGTGGTGGTCATACAATGATCTCTTGTAAATTTAGGGATTGTTTTGCAAAGGTCAGGGCACCTTTCTCAGGTGAAGCCACGCCGTTGCGTAATCTGTGTTGTGTTTTTGGAGATAAACGTTCTGCAATGATGTGAGACAGGCCGCCAATCAAGCATAAGGGGAGGTCGTTGTCACCGATAAGCTTGTCAGCCATTTTCTGTATGTAGGCTGCTGCTTGGTCGAACAGATGCGATGCGGCCGGATCCTTATCGCCTAATAGTGGAGCAATCTTAGGCACTACAGATGCGTAGTCACAGGGAACAAAGCCAGCGCAGGTTTGTACCAAGTCTAAAGGGGTCTTCGCGTTAAAGTGGTCTGCCGTTGCTCTACTCAATGCATCGCTCGCTTGCAGCCCATCGAGTGATAGTAGTGTGTGCTGAATGGCTTGTAGACCAAGCCATGCGCCGCTACCGATATCTCCTATAGGAAAGCCATGTCCACCCACATCTTCGAATTTGCCATCGATAAATGATGCGCCGGTAGACCCTGTTCCTATGATAATAGCTGCGCCGTTTTCACCACCGTGAGCCCCGATACAGGCGGCATGTAAATCGCTGAGTACATAAATTGAGTGAAATGGATGATTCCATTGTTTAAACAACTGGGCAGCCGATGGCACGTTAGCACCAGCGAGTCCTGCGCCCACCACGCACTGTTCCAAAAGGATAGGGACAGGAGCGTTTGCTACGGCATGCTCAATGGCATGCATAATAGACGATTGAGCGAGTGGCATATCTCGCATAATGTTAGCAGAGCCACTTGTGGCTGCACTAAGATGCTTTCCGTCAGCATCTTCAATGCGCACTCTACACTTAGTGCCGCCACCGTCTATTCCTATGTAAAACGTTGCTTGAGTCATTTATGTACTTACACTTTTTTGCTGTTGATATAAAATGACAGCGTTGTCATTTGCGATAAAGTTACATTACAAAAAGTAAACTTGCAAACAAAAAAATAACAAATTGCTAATTTTTTGAACATGCAATAGTGAAGGGCAGGTGTTGCGCAAAGGTTTAATCTTTGCCCCAATCGTAATAGACTCGTGGGATAACGGCCTGCGCTTGTACCCTTTACGCAGGCCATTCAATAATAAAAATAGTGCTACAGCATCTTGGAGAAAACGTGGCTGCAACAATAAAAGATGTCGCCGAATACGCGGGAGTGTCATTTAAAACCGTGTCTCGAGTAATTAACAACGAAGGCTCGGTTAAGTCAGAAACTTTGGCAAAAGTACAAGAGGCCATCGAAAAATTAGACTATCGCCCTAACAAAGCCGCTAGGGATTTGGCTGGACGAGACAACTTTGTATTAGGTTACGTGTACGACAACCCCAATGCTTATTACATTATTAACATGCAGCAGGGTATTTTGGATGAGTGCCGCAATAGTGGCTATGAGTTGTTGATACACCCATGTGATGCTTCAAGTGACACCATTATCAGTGAAATACTTAGCATGGTAGCCAGTGCTAGACTCGCTGGGCTTATTTTGTCACCGCCACTGTCTGAAATGCCCGACGTATTAGAAGCCCTCGACGAGAAGGGAATATGCTATGTGCGCATTCTTTCTGGAAGCGAGTCACCACAAACAGATTTGCCTTGTGTATTGGTAGATGACTTTAAAGCGGCACATGCAATCACTGAGCATTTAATTTCGCAAGGGCACCAACGTATCGCTTTTATCTCGGGTGAAAAAGAGCATAAATCAACCATTGAACGCTTGGAAGGATACAAGGCCGCATTGGCAGAAAATCAGATTACCTTTGATGAATCTCTTGTTATTGATGGTAGCTACTCATTTGAGACCGGTGTAAAAAGTGCCGATACCATTGCCAATATGGAACACAAACCTACCGCAGTGTTTGCGTGTAACGACGAAATTGCAGCGGGTACATTGTTTGGTTCGCGTATGAAGGGGCTAGATGTTCCTAAAGATTTAGCTATTGCAGGGTTTGAGGATAGCCCGCTTTCTAGCCAAACTTTTCCCCCACTGACAACCGCGGCGCAGCCAACCAGCTTGATTGCTCAAAGCGCTGCATCTTCATTGATTCAAAGTTTGAAATTCAGGAAGAAAAGCGGCAAGACTCAACAACCCTCAACTAGGTTCTTCGTTCCTGAATTGGTTGTGCGTGCCTCTACGCAGGCCTAAAGCATCACGATAATATTACTGTCACCATCATTAAACTTTGTCTTAATGAGACTAAGTTTAATGGATGGTGCCTTTGATTTTTACCTATAAAAACAGTGATTTACTATATAGTTAAGCACCCGCTTTTAGTGTTTTTGTTTACTCTGTGAAGACTTTTTTAAATTTTTATTTTTTTTAAAAACAATTAGTTAGCGGTAATGAAAACGTTTACTTGTAAATTAATTGTAACTTGGTAGTTGCAGGCTTGATTCGATTGATGTAGTTTTATCCAAAAGCAAATGACAGCGCTGTCAATTATCGTGGTATGACAACGTTGTCATAAAATTTAAAAACA